>OHZF01000610.1_pt1 | contig 12783 bp, 10 predicted proteins | sample 1580381 | NCBI WGS metagenome assembly OHZF01 (sample SAMEA3882556, study PRJEB24775) | human gut metagenome | biome: human-associated habitat; feature: intestine environment; material: feces | place: Netherlands | collected 2009/2010 | reverse complement strand
ACGATTAGTCTATACCATCGGTTCTTTTGTTACAAGTTTACCTCTGAACAGTAACCTTAAATATTATGGGAAGTTCGAATCAGGCTGTCAGTGTTGACAAGTATCCGTTAGTTGTTTCCCTGCGTTACATCTCGGATTCTTCCGCTACCAAAGTCCGGCTGTTTGTGACATGTGTTCTTTTCTGCGTGGCGGTCGTTGCCCTTTTATACTGGTATTTCGGAACCGAGCAGGGACATGCCATCCGCGCAACCGGATGTAACCGGCAGATGTCCCGCGCACAGGGTATCAACACTGATTTCCACACGGTCGTTGCGCTGATGATCTCAAACGGTCTTGTCGGTCTTTCCGGAGGACTCTACGCACAGTATCAGGGTGCCGCAGATGTCAACATGGGACGTGGTGCCATCGTCATCGGTCTTGCCGCTGTCATCATCGGTGAGGTACTTTTCGGGAAGTTATGTGCCGGAAAACATTTTGCTTTTGCATATACCATGTTTTCCGTGATCGGCGGCGCGATCATCTACTATATTGTAATGAATATCGTATTATGGCTGAAACTGCCGTCTGATGACCTAAAACTGTTTTCTGCCATCGTCGTTGCGATTTTCCTTGCATTCCCGTATCTCAAATCCAAATACGGCAGGAAAGGGGTGTCCGTCAATGGCTGAAATGTTAAAACTCGACAATATCCACAAAACTTTTAATCCCGGAACCATCAACGAAAAAATTGCTTTAAATGGTGTCAATCTGACTTTAAATGAGGGCGATTTTGTTACCGTGATCGGTGGAAACGGTGCCGGAAAATCAACCACGTTAAACGCCATCGCAGGTGTATGGCCAATTGATTCCGGGAAAATTTATATCGGTGGAGACGATGTCACAAAATTATCCGAGCACAAACGTGCCAAATACCTCGGACGTGTATTTCAGGATCCGATGACCGGAACCGCAACCACCATGTCGATCGAAGAAAACATGGCGATTGCAGCAAGACGTGGTGAAAAACGGGGACTTTCGTGGGGAATCACCCATCAGGAACGCGATACCTACCGCGAAATGTTAAAAGCCTTAGATCTTGGACTGGAAGACCGTCTCACCAGTAAAGTCGGTCTGCTCTCCGGCGGACAGCGGCAGGCGATCACACTTTTAATGGCGTCGATCAAAAAACCAAAACTTTTGCTGTTAGACGAACACACTGCAGCACTTGATCCGAAAACTGCCGCAAAAGTGCTTGAGATTTCTGATAAGATCATCGCAGAAAATCATCTGACCGCCATGATGGTCACACACAATATGAAGGATGCCATCGTGCACGGTAACCGCCTGATCATGATGCACGAAGGAAAAGTGATCTTAAATATCTCCGGCGAAGAGAAAAAGAAACTGACCGTCGAAGATCTTCTTCACCAGTTTGAAAAGGTCAGCGGCGAAGAATTCGCCAATGATAAAGCACTGTTATCCTGATATGCAGATCTGCTAAAGCACAACAGGATTTTAAAATTACCAATAACAATAGAATGCACACTCTGCGAACATTCTATTGTCATAAATTAAAAGCTGCCGTACAAGTGAGCCGGTGTTAATGATTTTCATTACCGGTTGCCCTGCATGACAGCTTCTTATTTTTTTTATTTAATTTTCTTTTAAACGGTCGCAGAGTCCGCTGTACCTTTTCTGCTGTGAGGTATTCCGAATCATCTGCTGGAAGGTCACTTCATTGCCGACTAACGTCACACATTTTCTTGCACGCGTGACGGCAGTATACAATAGATTCCGGTTCATTAACATCATCGGACCGCCAAGCAGCGGAATGACGACCGCCGGATACTCACTTCCCTGTGATTTATGGATCGTGATCGCATAGGCAAGCTCAAGTTCATCCAGAAGTTTATAGGGGTACTCTACCATTCTCCCTTCATCAAACTCTATGATCATCTGTTCTGCGAAATCATTGATCTGTCTTATGATTCCCATATCTCCATTGAAAATTCCAAGGCCTTTATCCACAGTGAGTCCAAATTTTGTACGAATTTCCCACGCGAGCTGGTAGTTATTCTTTGTCTGCATAACTTTATCCCCCTCACGGAACACAGTGCTGCCATATTCTTTCTCCACTTTATCATTGGCAGGCGGATTCATATATCGCTGCAAAATCCCATTCAGGCGCTCTACGCCAAGCAGTCCCTTGCGCATTGGTGTCAGTACCTGGATATCATAAGGCGTCGCATCCACAAACTTCGGCAGTTTCTGCTTAATGAGCTGCAGCACCACATTGATGATCACATCTGCGTCATACCGTTTCAGGAAAAAGAAATCCATGCTCTTATTATCTAATATCACTTCTTCTCCATGATTGATCTTATGCGCATTGACAATAATATCACTGGTGGATGCCTGACGGAAGATTTTGGTCAGCATAACTACATTGCAGGCATGTGATTGGATAATATCACGGAGTACACTTCCCGGTCCGACACTCGGAAGCTGATTGACATCCCCGACAAGAATCAGCCTCGTTCCCACAGAGATTGCTTTGAGCAGAGAATACATCAGTGAGATATCCACCATCGACATCTCATCTACAATGATCACATCCGCTTCGAGTGGATTACTTTCATCCCTTTCAAATCCACCGCTTCCCTCGGCTCCCCCATTCAGCTCTAACATACGGTGAACTGTCCGCGCCTCAAATCCCGTTGTCTCACTCATGCGCTTTGCTGCACGCCCTGTCGGAGCTGCCAAAAAGATTTCCAAGCCCTCCAGTTCAAAATAGCGGATGATCGTATTAATCGTGGTCGTCTTTCCGGTTCCAGGCCCTCCCGTGATCACAAGCAGACCATTCCGCACTGCCTCTTTGACCGCCGTTACCTGATGTTCATCCAACGTCATGCCGCTTTTCTTTTCGATCCCCCGGATTCGCTGTTCAATCTCCGCATCTGACACGTCATAACTTACATTGAGCCGTTTTAACATCGTCGCCGTGTTTGCTTCCATATAATAAAATGACGCTGCATAGATCTGTGTCTGATCTTCCATCTGTTTTAAGATGATCTTCCTTTCAATGGCAAGATCCATGTACTGCTTTTCCACCTGTTCTGCCGTAACATTCAATAATTTTGATGCACGCGGTGTCAGCTCTGTCTCCGGCAGATAGGTATGTCCCTCCCCACTTGCCTGAAGCAGTGTATACAGGATTCCGCTTCGCACACGGAAATCAGAGTCCATCCGGATACCAACCCGCGCCGCGATCTCATCCGCCGTCCGGAATCCGACTCCATCAATATCGTCCGCCAGCCGGTACGGATTTTCCCGGATGATACCATAAACATCCTGTCCGTATGCCTGATATACCTTTACCGCTAAATTCATCGTGATTCCATACTGCTGCAAAAAGATCATCGCCTGCCGCAGATCCCTCTTTTCGTTGACCTGGCTGGCAATCTCCATCGCTTTGCGGTTACTGATCCCTTTGATCTCAGCGAGACGTTCCGGTTCTTCCTCTATGATCCGGAAGGTATCCTCCTTAAAACGCCTGACAATTCTTGCCGCCATGGCAAGCCCGATTCCCTTGATTGCACCGGAACCAAGATACCGCTCTATTGCCTCCTCATCTTCAGGTGCTTTCTCCTCAAAACTTGTTACTTTAAACTGCTGCCCATAGGTCGGATGTTCCGTGTACTCCCCCTGTGCCTCAATATTTTCTCCCTCTGCGATTGCCGAAAATATCCCCACACAGGTGATTTCATCCTCCCCGCTCACCAGATTTAACACGGTATATCCATTATCCGCATTCCGATATATAATGTGTTCCACATATCCTGCAAGACTTTCCACTGTTTTCTCCATTCCAGAATTCTGTTTTCTGCTGCGAAAGCAATAAAATAAACGCTTTGTGAGCGAGCTATTGCCATGAATAAAAAATGCAGTCTAACGGGATTTTTGAACCCATCGTTCATTTTCCCGTTAAAACTGCACCGATTTTTGCATACTGTTTCAATTATGTACTTATCTGCACACTTTACTTCTGCTGCGCCGATTTTACGACATTTTATCTGCGCAAACTTATTCTATATTATAATTACGTTTCATCTGCTCATAGAGCTGCTGCGTAAAATTGGTTCCAACCTCATCTACAACCTGGTCTGCAACCAGTTCGATGACATTGTCCATATAATAATCTTTCAGTGTTGATGTGGAAGAATCCTCCTCATCATCCTCACTTGTCAGGCTCTCTTTAATTTCTTTTAAAACTTCTTCCACAAAATATGATTCAAAATCTTTACAAACCTGCATCAGTTCGTCCTCGGAAGAATCCGAAGAAATACTGTTTAAGGAACTCTGCAGGGAACTTGCCTGATTTGCAGCTGCTGTATTTTTGCTTGTATCGATCAATGATGAAATGCTGTCCATGGAAATCATATTGTTTTTCCTTTCCTACATCCGCTGTCTAATCTTAACGTTTCAGATTGTTTGCCTGCTCAAGCATCTCGTCCGATGTTGTGATTGCCTTTGAGTTGAGCTGATATGCACGCTGTGCAATGATCAGGTTTACCATCTCATCTGCGACCTGAACATTAGAACCTTCCAGGTATTTCTGTAAAACTTTGCTCTTAGTAAGATTTGCAGTTGTAGACTCGTTCATTGCATTACCGGATGCCGGTGTCACTGCAAGAAGATTGGTTCCTGTTTTTTCAAGTCCGCTTGGATTATTAAACTGGAATAATCCAATCGTCTGGTTCATATCCACATATGTGCCGGCTGCATTGGTATATCCCATTTTTCCATTTTCGCTGACGATCACTTTCTCTGCACTGATACCTGCCGGAAGATTGATCGGCTGATTGTTGGAATCTAAAACCGGGTATCCCTCATTCGTGCAAAGAGTTAATGTACCGCCTGCATTGACAGACCATACAAAATCTCCGGCTCTGGTATAATAAGTTTTTCCGTCTGCTCCGCGCACTGCAAAAAATCCATCACCGCTGATTGCAAAATCAGTTGCATTCTCACTTGCCATCAGTGACCCCTGTGTATAAATAGAGGTGTTGGATGCCACTCTGGTACCAAGTCCTACCTGTGCAGAGATCGGCTTTTCCTCGCCATTTGCACTGGTTGTACGCGTCTGGATTGTCTGGTAAAGCAGAGACTTAAACTCCATCTTCTCCTGTTTATATCCGACTGTATTGACATTTGAAAGGTTATTTGAAATATTATCCACGTTTGACTGCTGTGCAATCATACCGGTTGCCGCAGTATAAAGAGCTCTCATCATAATTCCAGTTTACCTCCTGCTTATACCTTTCCCACCTGGTTTACCGCTTTGTCTAATGTTTCATCCACAGCGTTGATCACCTTCTGTCCAGCCTGAAAGGCTCTCGATATCGTGATCATATTGACCATCTCCGAAACAACATTGATATTGGATGATTCGATACATCCCTGCGTTACTTTCGCAGTGGATGCCTGACGGGCACCGCCATTTACCAGGTCATACATATTCTCGCCGTATTTTGCCAGATAATTATAATCTGCAATATCTACAACGCCGATCGTGCCAACCTGCTGGTTATTCTGAAAAATGTTACCTTTTTCATCCACCGTGATCGGTACATTCGGATCCACCTGAATACGTGCTCCTGCATCCGCATTCATGGCTCCATTCTGATTTAATACATAGTCGCCGTCTTTTGTGACAAGATAACCTGCTGTATTTACCACAAAGGCTCCATCCCTGCTGTACTTTACAGATGTGTTTCCTGCTTTATCCGTATAGGCGATTGCAAAGAAACCATCTCCATCCAGTGCAAAATCCGTTGCGTTATCTGTTACCCTGAAATTTCCCTGGCTGTAATCCGTGTAAGTCTCTCCGATGTGTACACCCATGCTCATGGTTCCAAGCTTCTGCGGCATGCCGTAGCTGGATGTATCCTTGATCTTGATCGCAAGCTCATCTGCAAACGTCTGGTTTGTCGCTCCCTCTTTCTTATAACCATTGGTGTCTGCATTTGCAAGGTTATTCGAAAGAATGTCCAGACGATTCTGTTCATTGATCATTCCTGTATACGCTGTATACAATCCCTTTACCATGTAAACTCTCCATTTCTGCACAGCTTCTGATGTATTTTAATCCGTATTTCCGCATATGAAAAACCTTATTTTTCACACGTTTTCCCTATCTGTGCACAAAGCATATCTTTCATTTATTGTATCGGCAAAACACAAAAAAAATTTAATCTTCGTCACGTTTTCCGGCTAAAAACTCTACGAATTTTCCGGTACCGATTGCAACACATGTCATCGGTTCATCTGCAGTCATCGTATTGATTCCGGTGCGATCCTCGATCAGCTCCTCCAAACCTCTGAGCAATGAACCACCGCCTGTCAGCACAATACCACGATCCGCAACATCTGCTGCAAGTTCCGGCGGAGTTTTCTCCAGTACAGAATGTACTGCTTCTACGATCTGAAGTGTCGGCTCTCTGAGTGCCTCTTCTGTCTCCTCCGAAGAAACCGTTACAGTTTTCGGAAGTCCTGTCACAAGGTTACGTCCGCGTACATCCATCGTCTCGGCCTGTGCCTGTGGGAAACAGCTTCCGATACGGATCTTGATATCCTCTGCAGTACGTTCACCGATCAGAAGATTGTGCTTTTTACGCATATAACGGACAATCGCCTCATCAAAATCATCTCCGGCGATCTTGATAGAGGTGCTGACAACCGAACCGCCCAGAGAGATCACCGCGATATCGGCTGTTCCTCCTCCGATATCCACGATCATATTTCCACAAGGTCTTGAAATATCAATACCTGCTCCGATTGCCGCAGCGATCGGTTCCTCGATGATTGCAACTTCTCTTGCTCCTGCCTGATAGGTTGCATCCTCAACAGCTTTTTTCTCAACCTCTGTGACACCGCTTGGCACACATACACTGATGCGCGGCTTACGGAACGTTTTCTTACCAAGTGCTTTCTGGATAAAGTACTTGATCATCTTCTCTGTAACCTGATAATCAGAAATAACACCCTGACGAAGTGGTCTGACTGCCACGATATTTCCCGGTGTTCTTCCGAGCATCAGTCTTGCTTCCTCTCCGATTGCTTTGATCTTATTTGTATCACGGTCAAAAGCCACAACTGACGGCTCCTTTAATACAACACCTTTTCCTTTGATATAAACTAATATACTGGCAGTACCGAGATCGATACCAATATCTGTACTCATCATTTTAAATACTTGCCCCTTTCGTCTCTCTGTTCCTGAATCTATGGATAATATTCCCATATCCACGCGGACATAGAAATGCCATTAAACCTATTTTTACATATACAGTCCTATTATATACAAAAAATGGGATTTTTCAAAGGTTTTTTTATGGCAGGACTGCATTTTTAAAAAAAATAAGAAAATCTTCATTCTTTTTTATTTATTTTGTTTATTTTTCATTTTGTCATCACATTTTCATCACATTTCTATTTTATATTCTAAGAGTACTAGCTAATAAGTCCGATGCAAACGGACCCAACCGTCAGAATTACTGACGGGCAGTATAATTTTTCATAACTCATGCTTCCCGGTTTTCCGCAAGGATTTCCGGGGAGTACTCCCCGAACGTGATAAGGCGCTGCGATTGCAGCGCCTTTTGTGATGTAGTTTATCCTTTTTTTGATATTTTTACCACTCGTACATTTTTCAGGATTCCTGACGGTTTTCTTTATCTTTCTCCAGATACTTCTTCACATAATAACCCGTATAAGATTCCGGCACTTCTGCCACTTCCTCCGGTGTTCCCTGTGCGATCACGGTTCCACCGCCATCTCCGCCTTCCGGTCCCATGTCGATGATATAGTCAGCGGTCTTGATCACATCCAGATTATGTTCGATCACGATTACAGTGTTTCCCCCATCTGAGAGTCTTCGCAGGATCTCGATCAGTTTATGGACATCCGCAAAATGAAGTCCCGTCGTCGGCTCATCCAGAATGTAAATGGTCTTGCCTGTGCTGCGTTTTGACAGTTCTGTTGCCAGTTTGATACGCTGTGCCTCCCCACCGGACAGCTCCGTTGACGGCTGACCAAGCTTGACATAGGAAAGTCCCACGTCATAAAGTGTCTGTATCTTTCTTGCGATCGCAGGCACGTTTTCAAAGAATTTCAATGCTTCTTCCACCGTCATATCAAGCACATCATAAATGCTCTTGCCCTTGTATTTGACCTCTAACGTATCGCGGTTATAACGTTTTCCTCCACAGACTTCGCACGGGACGTACACGTCCGGCAAAAAGTGCATCTCGATCTTTAAAATTCCGTCACCGGAACATGCCTCACAACGTCCGCCTTTTACATTGAAACTGAATCTGCCCTTCTTGTATCCCTTCGCCTTCGCATCCGGCGTCGCCGCAAAAAGATCACGGATCATGTCGAATACACCGGTATATGTCGCCGGATTCGAACGCGGCGTCCTTCCGATCGGGGACTGGTCGATATCGATCACCTTGTCTAACTGGTCAATGCCGATGATATCGTCATGCTTCCCTGGAATGCATCTCGCACGGTTCAGATCTCTTGCAAGTCTCTTATATAAAATCTCATTGGTCAGTGAGCTCTTTCCCGATCCTGACACACCGGTGATACAGGTCATAATGCCAAGTGGAATCTTCACATCGATATTCTTAAGATTATTCTCCCTTGCACCTTTGACAGTCAGGAAACCTGTCGGCTTTCTGCGCTCTGTGGGAACCGGTATTTTGATTCTGCCGCTCAGATAAGCACCTGTCACAGAATTTTTATTTTTCATGATTTCTTCTGCTGTTCCGCATGCCACCACTTGTCCACCATGCGCACCTGCTCCGGGACCGATATCCACAATATAATCCGCAGCCAGCATTGTATCCTCATCATGCTCCACAACAATCAGCGTATTTCCAAGGTCTTTTAAGTTCTTTAATGCGCCGAGCAGTTTATCGTTGTCTCTCTGATGCAGACCGATCGATGGCTCATCTAAGATATATGCCACACCAACCAGTCCGGAACCGATCTGTGTTGCCAGACGGATACGCTGTGCCTCTCCACCGGAAAGTGTTCCGGTTGCGCGGGACAGTGACAGATAATCCAGTCCGACTTCATTTAAAAATCCGACACGCGCACGGATCTCCTTTAAGATCTGATCTCCGATCAGATGCTGCTGATGGCTCAGCTCCATATCATTTAGAAACCTTCCAAGATTCTTTACGGACATGGATGTGATCTCATAAATATTCTTGTCCGCAACTGTGACCGCTAAGGATTCCGCTTTCAGACGCTGTCCCTTACAGGTTTCACACGGCGTGATGCGCATAAACTGCTCATATTCCTGCTTCATCGTATCAGATCCTGTCTCACGGTATTTACGCTGTACATTCCGGATCAGTCCCTCAAACGCCACATCATAAACACCCTCGCCGCGCATGCCTTTGTAATGTACCTTTAACTCCCTGCCATCTGTTCCGTGCAGGATCACATATTTTATCTCGTCCGGATAATCCTGGAATGGTGTCTCCAGTGAAAAATGATATTCTTCTGTCAATGCTTTTAACACCGCGTAGGTAAAACTGGAAGGATCTGTGCAGGACTGCCAGCCCATAACCTGAATTGCCCCCTCCGCAATGGAAAGGTGCTTATCCGGGATCATCAGATCCACATCAAACTCCATCTTGTATCCCAGTCCAAAGCAGGTCGGACAGGCGCCAAACGGATTGTTGAAAGAAAAACTTCTCGGTTCGATTTCCCCGATACTGATTCCACAGTCCGGGCAGGAGAAACTCTCCGAAAACTGGATCTGTTCCCCGTCGATCACATCCACGGTCATCAGCCCTTTGGATAATTCCAGTACATTTTCGATAGAATCAGACAAACGCTTCTCGATCCCCGGCTTGACCATCAGACGGTCTACCACGATCTCGATATTGTGTTTTTTATTTTTGTCAAGTTTGATCTCCTCCGTCAGCTCATACATGCTGCCGTCTACGATCACACGCACATAACCACTGCGCTTTGCCTGCTCTAAGAGCTTCTGGTGCTCCCCTTTTCTTCCGCGCACGACCGGTGCTAAAAGCTGGATCTTTGTGCGCTCCGGGAGTGTCATGATCTGATCTACCATCTGATCTACCGTCTGTTTTTTGATCTCCCTGCCACATTTCGGACAATGTGGGATACCGACTCTCGCGTACAAAAGGCGGAAATAATCATAAATCTCCGTAACCGTACCAACGGTAGATCTTGGATTGCGGTTCGTGGACTTCTGGTCAATGGAGATCGCCGGGGACAGCCCCTCGATCTTCTCCACATTCGGCTTTTCCATCTGCCCTAAGAATTGTCTTGCATAGGAGGAAAGTGACTCCATATAGCGCCTCTGTCCCTCCGCATAGATCGTATCAAACGCAAGCGATGATTTTCCGGAACCGGAAAGTCCGGTCAGCACAACAAATTCATCTCTTGGAATATCTACATCAATATTTTTTAAGTTGTGCTCATTTGCCCCCCGGATCTTAATGTATTTTCTTTCACTTTTTTTCTTCATGATTTACTGTCCTTTTTCTTTTCCCAAAAACACTTCTTACTGACGACTATTTCGTCACTCTTCACAATACAATGCTTCCTCACATATCACGCAACATGCCCTTTAACTCCACCATCTTGTCGCGGTACTCTGCAGCAGCCTCGAAGTTTAAGTCTGCTGCCGCTTTCTGCATCTTCTTCTGGATGTCTGCGATCAGCTTTGTGAGTTCGTCCCGGTTCATGGATTCCGGGTCTTTTTTGAAGTTCATTTCTTCCTTTGCGACCTTCTTTGACACGCTGATCAGTTCCCGCACAGATTTCTGGATCGTTGTCGGTGTAATGCCGTGTTCCTCATTGTATGCCTGCTGTATCTCACGACGGCGCTTCGTCTCCTCCATCGCAACACGCATAGAGTCTGTGATCTTGTCCGCATACATGATAACGTGTCCCTCACTGTTACGCGCAGCACGCCCGATCGTCTGTATCAGTGATGTCTCCGACCGCAGGAATCCCTCTTTATCTGCATCTAAAATTGCCACCAGCGTGATCTCCGGAATATCCAGTCCCTCCCGGAGCAGGTTGATGCCGACAAGCACATCAAATACATCCAGCCGCAGATCTCTTATGATCTCCGCACGCTCTAACGTATCGATATCCGAATGAAGATATTTCACGCGGATACCGATCTCACGCATATAATCCGTCAGATCCTCCGCCATCTTCTTCGTCAGTGTCGTAATCAGCACCTTATGATGGTCTTTGATTTCCTTATTGACCTCACCGATCAGATCATCGATCTGTCCCTCCACCGGACGCACCACGACCTCCGGATCGAGCAGTCCGGTCGGACGGATAATCTGTTCTGTCCTAAGCAGCTCGTGTTCGTCCTCATATACATTCGGTGTTGCCGATACGAACAGCATCTGATCGATCTTGCTCTCAAATTCCTCAAAATTAAGCGGCCGGTTGTCTTTCGCCGACGGCAGACGGAATCCGTAGTCCACCAGCGTTGACTTTCTCGACTGGTCTCCCGCATACATGCCGCGGATCTGTGGAATCGTGATATGGGACTCATCCACGATGATCAGATAGTCATCCTTAAAATAATCCATCAGCGTATGCGGCGTTGCCCCCGCCGGAAGTCCTGCAAGATGTCTCGAATAATTTTCAATACCACTGCAGAAACCTGTTTCTTTTAACATCTCGATATCAAAATTCGTCCGCTCGGAAATGCGCTGCGCCTCAAGCAGCTTGTCCTCGCCCTTAAAATACCGGATGCGCTCATCCAGTTCCTGTTCGATGGCATCGCATGCCTTTAAGATTTTCTCCTGCGGCACAACATAATGGGATGCCGGGAACACCGCAAAGTGCTCCAGTTCGCATTTGATCTCCCCTGTCAGCACATCCACCTCCGTGATACGGTCGATTTCATCCCCGAAAAATTCCACACGGATCGCCGTATCGCTCTCGTAAGCCGGAATGATCTCCAGCACATCTCCGCGCACCCGGAATGTACCACGGTGAAAATCCATCTCATTTCTTGTGTACTGGATATCGACCAGTGCACGGATGACCTCATCTCTGTCCTTCTCCATTCCCGGACGCAAAGAAACCATCATTCCAAGGTAGTCCTCCGGGCTGCCCAGACCATAGATACAGGAAACCGAGGCGATCACGATCACATCTTTACGCTCTACAAGTGCCGCCGTGGCAGACAAGCGCAATTTATCAATCTCCTCATTGATCGCAGAGTCCTTCTCAATATACGTATCAGATGAAGGCACATAAGCCTCAGGCTGGTAATAGTCATAATATGAGACAAAATATTCAACTGCATTCTCTGGGAAAAATTCCTTCATCTCACCATATAGCTGACCGGCAAGCGTTTTATTGTGGGAAATAATCAATGTTGGCTTATTTAATGCCTGAATGACATTTGCCATAGTAAATGTCTTTCCCGAACCGGTTACGCCGAGAAGTGTCTCGAACTGATTTCCCTCTTTAAATCCCTTTACCAGTTTCTCAATAGCCTGTGGCTGATCGCCGGTTGGTTTATACTCGGAATGTAATTCAAAATGATCCATATGATTTCTCCTGAATAATCTTCCTAAATTTACATAATTACTAACTTTGGTTAAAAAGTTTATCAAATAATATTCCATTTCTTTTTTTCGAATCTTGTATCAATTTATTATAGGGAATAATTTCTAAATACGCTTTATAAGAATCAATATACTTATAAAATCCCAT
>OHZF01000584.1_pt1 | contig 13244 bp, 10 predicted proteins | sample 1580381 | NCBI WGS metagenome assembly OHZF01 (sample SAMEA3882556, study PRJEB24775) | human gut metagenome | biome: human-associated habitat; feature: intestine environment; material: feces | place: Netherlands | collected 2009/2010 | reverse complement strand
CAGCTGCCGGAGCGGTGCTTAAGCCGCAAGGCGGGAATTGTGCGGTGTTGCCCTATCCTCACTCCCCTTTTGGTGAGCGGCTAGCCTGCAATTCGACGTATTATTGAGGTTACCATTTCTATCCACACTCTCCTTGCGGAGAGCGATACTTTGGGGGCAACCAAGGCCGATGCGGCATTTCTATCCACACCCTCTCACAGGGAATGACTGGCATTTATTCATGGCTCTGGTAATGTTACACAAACTTTTACCGATGTTTGTGAACAGAAAAACAATCGTACTGGGCACTGGCATGGCATTTTTGCTGGCTCAAACACTCGTGCATTTATTTCATGTTCTGCTTCTGCTATTTTGTGCAGGCAATGCTTATTTCATCAGTTTCTGCAGCGTTTTCAGCAGCTCATCCACAACTTCGTCATTCCCGGCACGGATATCATCCGCCACACAGGTGCGGATATGGTTTGCCAGCAGCTCACGGTTGAACGCGTTCATCGCCGCCGTTACCGCCGCCGACTGCACCAGAATATCCGGACAATACACTTCGTTTTCCACCATCCCACGGATGCCCCGAATCTGCCCTTCGATCCGGTTCAGTCTGTGGACCAGGCTTTTATACTCTTCTTCACTGCGATGCTTTGTTTTGTGTGCACAGCAGCAACACGGTTCCTTCTTTTCGTTTTCCTGCATTATGTTACCCTCCCATCACATGCTAGGTACCCCGGCGGGGTATATTCACTATATACCCCGCCGGGGTACCTTGTCAAGTAGATAATATAATATTTTTATATTATTTTATGCGAGAGTTTTTTACTATAGCAATTTTTAAAATTAAAGCGGATATCCGCATGAACAAAACCGCCCTGAACAGTCAGAAAGAGAAACATTCCATGCTCTCCTTGCGGAGAGCGACCTTCGTCGGTCTTGCCGCGCATCGGTTGAGAAATATTTCTATCCACGCTCTCCTTGCGGAGAGCGACGTTGCCTAAATATTTTACGGAGTCGGTATCGCAATATTTCTATCCACGCTCTCCTTGCGGAGAGCGACTGCTAGCTGGCGCGATGCAATTGCCAATAGTACAATTTCTATCCACGCTCTCCTTGCGGAGAGCGACAAATCCCATTCCGCGTCAAGATTGTCTTCAAAATCAATTTCTATCCACGCTCTCCTTGCGGAGAGCGACGGTTGGTAACATTAACGGCGGGGTTAAACTTGCCGGTATTTCTATCCACGCTCTCCTTGCGGAGAGCGACCAGATGCAGTACACCGTGGCAGGTCAGGCTGTGCAATTTCTATCCACGCTCTCCTTGCGGAGAGCGACTGCTTATGTGGTGGCAGAGTAACACCACAATTAAAATTTCTATCCACGCTCTCCTTGCGGAGAGCGACAGCACGCAACGATCAAGACGATCCAGGATAATACCATTTCTATCCACGCTCTCCTTGCGGAGAGCGACTTTAGCGGTTCAGCTTGGGTGCATGAGTTTCCCATTTCTATCCACGCTCTCCTTGCGGAGAGCGACTCGTTTCGGCCGTCCTATCGATGTACAATTTGTCATTTCTATCCACGCTCTCCTTGCGGAGAGCGACTTTGGATGGGAGGTTTAAACTGTGACAGAAGAAGATTTCTATCCACGCTCTCCTTGCGGAGAGCGACGATTCTCTTCCGGCGCTAGAGCTGATAGCGTGTCAATTTCTATCCACGCTCTCCTTGCGGAGAGCGACATGACTTGCAAGGAAACAGGCATAACACCATAAGCATTTCTATCCACGCTCTCCTTGCGGAGAGCGACAACGAATGAACAAGCTTAGCCCCAAAACCGAAAACATTTCTATCCACGCTCTCCTTGCGGAGAGCGACTCTGTCAAAGAATCGGAATCTGGGTCAACAAAACCCATTTCTATCCACGCTCTCCTTGCGGAGAGCGACTTGTGGGTGCTTCGCAAGGTGCCGATTTTGGGCATATTTCTATCCACGCTCTCCTTGCGGAGAGCGACGGGTACCTTCATCAACTGTAATAGTAATTTTACGCATTTCTATCCACGCTCTCCTTGCGGAGAGCGACACTTGGGCGCGGGGTAGTCGTGTGACGTACGTTGAATTTCTATCCACGCTCTCCTTGCGGAGAGCGACGAGGAGATAACCACTATGAATATTGACGTTACAGATTTCTATCCACGCTCTCCTTGCGGAGAGCGACACTTGGACGCGCGGAAGCCGTGTAACGTATGTCGAATTTCTATCCACGCTCTCCTTGCGGAGAGCGACAGCAAAAGTGCACAAAACAGTGGGGCACTTTTGCGCATATGAAACAAATTTTATGGGGATTGCATCTTCATGCTGACAGGTAAGGCTGTATTTTACCCTTTCTGCCCCTGTTTTTTCCATATTTTCTGGTGCGAAGGAACCGGGAATTTTATGATTGCCTTCCCCTCGCACTAAGCAAACAAGATTCCATCCTGATCAAAATCCGGGTGCAGACCCACATGCTCGACTTTGCTTTTGTAATGGTTTCCCAGTTGATAAAAGCGCAGGCTGTCCGATTCCGAATCGATCAGTTCGGTCAATTTTGCTTTGAACATCGTGTATTGCGCGGCATCCAGCAGGCACTCAAATACGGAGTTTTGCACCCGCTGGCCGTAGTCTACACAGACTTTTGCTACTTTGCGCAGCCTGCGACGACCGGCGGCTGTTTCGGTGTTGACATCATAGGTTACAAGCACCAACATAACGGCACCTCACTTCCAGAAAAACGGTGGGTACACTTCCAGGTCGCCGCGCAGAGCACGGGCCAGCAAAAGCGCCTGAACATAGGGCACCAGCCCCCAGGGCAGTTTTTCTTTCAAAAACGGATGGGTGATCTCTTCCTTCTTTTTGTTCTGCCATGCGGTCAGGAAAGCTTTGCGGCCATCATCCGTCAGCAGTACGGCACCATTTTCCTGTTTTTGCAGGTGTTTTGCCGTGATGATCTTTTGATTGATGCAGCTGATGACCAGCCGGTCTGCATAAACCGCCCGCAGTTCTTCCATCAGGTCAAGTGCCAGACTTTTGCGGCCGGGGCGCGGGCGGTGCATAAAGCCAACATAAGGGTCCAGGCCCACAGCGGTCAAGGCGGATGCACACTCCCGCGCCAGCATGCTGTAGGCAAACGAAAGCAGCGCATTCACATTGTCCAGCGGTGGACGGCGGCTGCGGCCCTCAAACACAAAATCCTGCTTTTGCTGCAGAATCAGGTCATTCAGGCAGTCAAAGTAGCGCTGGGCTGCCTCGCCTTCCAGGCCGCGCAGCTGTTCCGGATCATCGCTGGTCTGTATCAGCGGCAGCGCGGCGGCCAGCTGGGCGGAGGTGCGTTTCAGTTTTTCGACCGGGACACGCTGGGGATGATCGCGGGTTGCGCGTTCCAGCACCCAGCGTGCGTTATACACTTTACCAAGGATAAAGCTCCGGGCATAGCGACAGCTCTGGGCCGGGTCATCCGACACGCGGTACTGCGTCTGACGCAGCAGCACATTGCCGCGTTCTTCCCCCACGGTGCGGGCCTGAAATCTGCCATACGGGTCAAAAAAGCAAAGGTCAATGCCCCGCCGGGCACAAGCTCCCATCAAAGCGGGGCTGGCACCTGCGTAAGTAAAGCAGACGATGCCTTCCAGCGTATGCAGGGCATAACGGTGGGTTTCCTGCTTATTGCGGGTAACAACAAGGTTTTCGCCATCCAATGTCAGGTAAGCGTCCTCATTGATGACAAACAGGGTGTTGAGCAGCTTTCTCATGGCGCGCCCTCCTCAATATGCTCCCGCAGATACGCCGCCGGGTCTGCCTGCTGATACAGCGCCGGCAGGCAAAGCTCTTTCAGTGAGCAGGCATTGCAATGCTTGCCGGGTTTGCTTTTTGGGGTATAGCCGCGCGCAAACAGGCGGTTCATCTCATCCGCCATGGTCTGCGCGGTGCTGCGCAGTTCCGGTGTCAGGGAAACATGTTCCCGCTGCCGGGTTTCTTCATAAAAGATTTCCCCTTCCGGCACCTCGCACACCAGCATTTCTTCCAGCGCCATGGCCTGTGCGCAGAGCTGCAAACGGTCGGCATCGTTTACCTTGCTGCGGCCATGCTTATATTCCACGGGCATAGGCTGCCACAGGCCGCGGCGGCCCTGCAATGACACGCCGTTTGGATTCTTGTGAAACTCTACCACATCGCAGTCGCCGGTCAGTTTTAAGCGGTGGCTGACGACCCTCATACCGCGGGCGATCAGCAAATCGCCGCGTTTTTCCGTCAGGGTAACATCATGGCAGCGGGTATGCTGCAGGCGTCCTTCGGCGGTGCGTTGGTTTTCGGACCATTGTTGTTCCAAGTACGCAAGTGCCCATTGGCGGCGGCAGAATGCAAAGTGCTGGATGCCAGACATTTGCAGATAGTCATCAGTATTCATCATACACTTCCGGTGTCAATCCGTTCAGGGTATCGCAAGTAATATTATAATCTTCCACCCGGTGTGCTTGTGCCACACTTTCTTTTAGCTCCACATGCAGACAGCGATGGACCTTTGCCGAGGAATACTGTCCGCTTTTGCAGTTATGACGCCACCAATACAGGCGAACCACCTCCATACTGCCATCCGGGCGGGCAGAGGAAATATCGTTTTCAAACAGTGTGCGCAGCGCTTCTTTGATGATTTCTGCATCTTCATCTGTAAAGCCGGTCTTTTCTGCCAGCTGGCAGTTAATGCTGCCAAAGGTTGTGTACACGCCAAAAGCCACACGGTGCTTCATACCCATGGTATCGCTTGACTTCTTTTCGCCAGTCGTACCGTTCACGCTCTTTGTGATCTGGATATCATCGACATCAATCGGGTCCACGCTGAAAGCCGGATGAATAGATACCGGGCCGCGCACGCCAACGGAAACACCATCGCCCTTGGATTCTTTCCCCTTAAAGGCAAACACCTGGCCAAAGCTGCGCACATCCAGCCAGGTTTCACAGGCAGCCTTTGCATAAGCATCTTTATCTTTTTCAGCCTTTTTCACTGCTGGGCAGCCGTCTGCACGGTCTTTCAGGCTTTTGAAACCATCATTGCAGCGGTCGTCCGACTGGACAAACACATTCTGGCCAAGGTCCATCATGCGGTTGCGGATCTTGCGTTTCAGGCACACATCCGAAATTTCACCCAGTCCCTCATACGTTTCGCGCGGGCGGTTTCCGTTCAGCGGGTCACCGTTCGGGTTCGCATGGTTTACAGCAATCACAAGTGCAAAGTCGATTTTATTCTGCAGCACAGCCATCTTTTATTCCTCCTGCTTTTTTGCTTTCGCTTTATATTCTGCATTTTCGGCCTTAAAGTCCATCATCTGGTCGGCATAGCCAACCAGATACAGCTCACCAAGTCTTTTGTTCGTAAAGTTTTCTGTGCCAATCTTATGTAATAATTCTTGCATCATCGCATACCTTTGGCTATCCATTCCGTTACGGTTTTTCATTCTGTTCAGGTACGGATTTAATTTTTTATCCAAAAGAAGTGTTGTTGCTGCCGGGTGCAGAGCAAACGCGGTTCTTAAACGTTCTGCATTTGTCAAACGTTTTTCGTTCTCATTTCCTAGCTGAATCAACGCCCGTCTTTCAATCTGTTCTGCACAGGCTAAAATTCTCCCAAACAAATAGTTTCGGTCTTTAATGGTTTCATCAACATTCATCGGATAATCCACCTTCTTATTTCTATGATAGTACCCACGCACAAGGGCGCAGGCAATGTTTTGTGTTTTTTGTTGTTCCCAATAATCCAGGCCAATGCTGTTTGTTGCCCGATCTACCGCGCTGATCATCAAATCCCGCGGGAAGCGCTCCCCATTGGTAATACAGGGAATCAGTCGTTCGATTGTCGCTTGTTTCAGCTTTGCATCCACTTTTTCGCCATAGGCTGCTTTTGCAATGTCCGCCGGGGCAGGCGCACCAACAAAGACAACTTTCTTGATCTTGGGCTTTTTGCCCAGTTCCGTCGGCTCCTCTACACTGCGGTATTCCAGCTGCCATTGGAACGTATCGTGCCAATCTTTTATATTGGCAAGCAACTTAGAGCCCTGCAGTTCCTGATAGTACCGGATGGACAACCGGCCAGGTGTAGCAGAATCCAAAATCATGACCGCCGTTTGGGAATTGTCCTTCAACTGGTGCTGATACCCCAGAATGGCCCGGTTAAACTGCCGTGCAATTTCTTCTTGGGTATCCGCAGGCAACCTTTCTGTATCTTCCTCAAAATCGTCCCAATCATCGCCTGCTAGTGGATTATATTCCTGGGCAATATCGAGAGTATCCCCCAGCACATTGGGTACCGCTTCGTTCTGTGTTCCCCAAACAAGTACAGTCTGGTCCCCTGTATTTACCCCTTGCTTGCTGACCAACCATCGCAAGGCGCTGTGTGCCTTTTGGGTTGTTTCATAACCAATCGAAAGTGCCTGCGCTGCATCCGCAAAGCGCCCGCGGTAAGTATAATTCGTATTGTCATTGCTGGATATCAGCTTTGCACGGTCACCTGGGTTGCGGATCTTATACGGGCTTAATGTAGAAACCGGCATTTTGATTCCCTGAACTGTGCAATAGTCAATATCTTTTAACTGTGTTTCATAAAAGCGGATAAAGCTTTCTCGGACTGTTGTATCACGCGACAAATCAACATTGTCAACGCGGAACCGGACAAAAGATTCCGTCTGGTCACTACCGGTCAGCGTATCCAAAATAGGGGGCTTGTCTTCTTTGTTTCCCTGCCATTTTGTTGGCAGAGTTCCATTTTCATCTATAAACAAAATATTTGCCTTGACCAGGTCTGCGATCAGGCATTCTTTTTCCAGGTAGTGCAGGACTGTACACACAGCCGGGTGGGCATAAGGAGATGTACACCACGCTTGTAACTGCTTGTGGTAAAGCGGCCATCCGGATTCTTTACTACCACCAAAAGTGGGATAATCTGCCGCAATATATTGCAGTTTATCCACTAGCGGGTGCGGCACCATGCCGGATGTCCGCGCCGAAGATTCCTCTGTGCAAGGAATGATCGTTGTCCTTTGATCTTGTGCCAGCAAGCCTGCATACTGAAAGTTTCCGTCCTTGTCCAGCTCCACTTCAATGTTGACCTGCTGCGTCGTGTGAGCCACCGGCAGTAGTGGAACTTTCCCAGGCTGCTGCTTTCCAATTTCTGACACGCTATTCTGGTAAGTTTTATAGCAATAGCTAAGCCAGCTCATTTCTGTATCACCTCCCTGTACAAATCATCGCAGTCGCTGACTGTTTCACCCAGCGTAAAGGTCTTTATCTTTTGCGGGTGGATATCACGCACAATTTCGCATTCTTCCGGACGGCAAAAACAGATTTTTCCGTTCTGCATTACCGGGTGCCAAAAACGTTCCTGCATCACGCCTTTCCCGTTTTCGTCCGCATAGGTAATGCCGTGCTCCATTAGGCCTAGGTCCAGGGATGAAACATCATCATAATGCCCTTTTCCCAGGCCAAAAATGCAGGGTTCAATATACCCCTGGCATTCGCGTGTTCCCAAAAAGATATCTCTTCTGCCGCCGCGTTCCAACATACGCTTTGCAATAGCGTAATGTTTGTTTTCATTGCGGTCTTTTTCCAGGTCTGGGCGATGTTCGTTCCATTCAAAATGTGCCCGCACCTGGTAGCAAACATCGGAAAGGTACGTATAGATGGAAAGATCGTTTTTTCCATTGTTATACATAATGGGACGGATGCCTTTGGATTGTCTTTCAATCGGGTTCATCACGCGCAGTTCATCAATTACCCAGGTGAACGTTGGTTTCCAATAGCAGCTTTCATAAATGCCCTTCAATGCCTGGTAGGTGGGCACCGGGTAGCTGAATTTTTCGCCGCCTACGCGGGTAATTGGGTCGCTGAACAGTGCATAACGCCCATATACCTGCATGGATATTGAATTTTCGTATTGCAAAGTCTAACCCTCCTTGTTAAGCAAATTGTATCGGCATAAATCCGGGGCTTGTCTGAATTCCCTTTTCGTCATCGTAATATTCCTTGTTAAGAATTGTCACTGCCCCTTCTTTTACTGTGTACAGTGCACCTTGATCTGCCAGGCGTATTTTTTCATTTGTTGTAATACCAACGGTAAAGCGTTGTGCGTCCCGCAGCATTTTGGGGGTAAGCGGTTTACTGGACGAAAGTCTTGTTGCCATATCTGCGCCATCTTCCCCATAGGGAACCACCACCGGCGTTGTAATGTCCTCCAAAGCATGGAAATTCCTTTCTGCCGTGGCAAACGCCTGCCGGAGCAAGTAATTGGGGAACTTTTGTTTTCCTGTTGTCTCTTTCCAGGCTAGCACACTTTCCTGATTATCTGACAAAAGGTCAAACAAATTCACTGTTTTTGGGGGAATGTACCCCTTTAATTCAACCGGATCGCCCATCCGTTCCTGTTGTTGGGACTCTGCATAATAAAGCTGGTAGTACCTCAAAATACTTTCCGGCTCTAACAGGTCCGCATCCCTTTGTAATTGCTGCAGCAGGTGCCGTGTGGCTTCCCTGCCGTTGCGCAGTTCCGGAAGTCGATCCAGATTTTCCAGATTGTAGGTTTTAACAAGATACACCGTGCGGCATTTCCTTTCCGCATTGCGGTTGCATCGGCCGGAAGCCTGGGCCACACTGGGCAGCGCAGCCATACTTCGAATGACGCAATCAAAGCTTACATCCACGCCTGCTTCTATCAGTTGGCTGCTTACACAGATCAAACGTTCCTGACCGTGTAAGGTGTTTAATTTTTGCTTAACTTCTGCGATAACATCTGCACGGTGCTTTGCACACAGGTGCGTGGTCAGGCAGTAAAGTTGTGTATGTTCCGGCTGGCATTGTTTCAAAGCCTCAAACACCTTTTCGACCGCCGAACGGGTATTCAAGATGACCAAAATGCTGCCATTCTCGTCTTGCTTGCTCCGTACAAATTCTGCGAGTTCTCCTGCCTGAAATCCATTTCCTGTTTCGGGCACTTCAATCTTTGTCCTTCGGAACTGCGCAAAGCGCAGCTGGTAATCCGGGACCAGGTCCACCGGCGATGCAAACCGCAAAGGGTTTGCTACTTCGCTTAGCGCTGGCTGTGTTGCCGTACACAAAACAACAACGCACCCCAAATAGTACGCCAAGAAATTTGCCGCCTGGTTGAACAAGTATGTATGGCAAATGGGCAGGGACTGTATTTCGTCAAACACCAAGATAGAATTTGCCAGTGCTGCCATGCGGCGCACATTCTGCCGCCTGCTGCAAAACAGGGTTTGCAGCATCTGTACCATAGTTGTACATATCACCGGCGCTTCCTGCCAGCGTTCCAGCTGGCGGAGAACTTCGGGGTTCTCTGTATCCAGCACCGCATCCGTATGGTGCTCCAATAGATATTCACTGCCGCCTAATGCCTTTTTGAACTCCTGTACATTCTGTCCGATAATCGACCGGAACGGTGCAACATAGAAAATATGCCGGGCCGAAAGTTTTTTGGCCGCATGCACACAATATCGCAGCCCGGAAAATGTTTTTCCTCCGCCTGTTGGCACATACAAGCGGTAAATACCCCGCTTTGCACATTCGCCTGCTGTCTTGCACTGCTCCGAAATTTCTGCACGCAAGGTATCTATTTTATGTCGGGGCTGCAAATTGTTCAGGAATGTTTCAACATTGCTTTCTATCAGATCCCATGGCGGAAGCTGCTCTGGGGGAAGGCATCCTTCTTGATTATAATAGTTGCCTGAATCCAACCAGTCTGCATCGATCAGGGCTGCAAACAAAAATCTGTGTGCCAACCCCAACATGACCTGATAGATACAAAGCCGCGGCTTCTTTCCTTCCTGCGTTCGGATTTTCCGCACAAGACATTCTACCTCCTGCGCAGCTTTGGCAAACATTTGCCGTATCTCTGTTTCACTTATGCAATCCGCAAAAAAGGCCCGGCAGCTTTCTTCATATAGCTCTTGAGCCTGCTCTGAATACATATGTTTTATCCAGGGTTCTACTCCACCCAGGTCGAAAAGATCCATACGTTCAGAGTGATGGGATCCGATTGCCAATGCTGCCATTTGCGCAGTCAAGCGAGAAGGTGGTGAAGCTGTTTCTCCGCCATAATTTTCCCATAGCCACCGCATTCCGGCGCTGGAATGATTGATTCTTTCGTTTGTCTGACCTCTTAGATGTTTTTGCACGTTGCTATGAGATTTCCCAGCGTCATGGAGCCAGCCCGTAAGACGGCCCAAGTTTTCAAGTCCCAGCGGCTGGCACGCCCGTGCGCAGTACTCGGCCACGTTTTCACTGTGTTGTTTTAGGGATTGTATTTTCCAGACGCCATTGATTTGTTTGGTATGACCGAGTAGCATGGTAATCATCTCCTTATATTTTTATTTTGGATTATATAAAAGTTTCATTTGTAATCAATATAACATCATAAATAGGACTCTGTCAATCCTCTTTACTAAAAAATTTGCTTTTCATGATAAAATCATGTACACTACTTTATGTCAGAAAGCGACCTTAAGGCTTTCTGTGGATAGAAATGGATTTTATAATAGTTCCACATTTCTTCTTATTCCTAGCCGTCACAGCCCGACTGTGGCGGCTTCTTTGTTTCTTTTATTATAGCAGATCACTCATCGCATGATTCGAACTTTCACTCCAGTTCTGCAATCTTTGTCATACTATCCAAATTTATCCATGTAGAATTGTTAGCTATTCCCATTAGCAGATATTTTTGATAAAATAAGATATTATAGGGTTTATGAATTCACTTTCTTATATTACTTCTTCATCTTACCGAAAAATCATTTACGCAAGGAGTGAAAAGCCATGAAAAGGAAGTTATTCTCATTTTCAGCCAGTGTTATCACCGCAATAATGCTTACCGCTTGTGCTGCAGCGCCAGAAAATAAACCTGCTTCCTCCGCTGCTCTTTCCCCGACCAGTGAAGCTGTTGCCACAGCTATACCATCCACTAGCAATGCCAACTGGAAGTTACCGCCGCAATATGATTTTGACGAGATGATTCCTCTCTTCTCCCGCGAAACCCACACTGCCGGTTACGCCGCTGCCCGAAATCTGTACGCTGTGCGCAAGGGCGAACGCTGGAGCCTGTTTAATGCTGCCAACTGTAATGCTTTTCTGGAAGATTTGTCAGAAAGCATCCCGTACCTGTATGGTGAGCAGGAGCTCTCCATTGGGGTAGATGATACATACGATTACCAGAAGCTGAATGCCCTGGAAGAACAGATTAACCAGGAGCTGGTTGCCCAACAAATGCCTTTTATAACCATGCTGGGCGGGCACGGCGGGTATGGCATCCAGTGGATTTTAGGTGACAGCCAGATTTACCGTTCTGCTATTGGTGTCTATACATTTAGTGGCACGCCCATCGAACAGGTGTATGCTCCTGATTTGGTTGGCATCCAGCAAGGCATTTGGGATGATGAATATGCCGGTTATCTTGTTGACAATTCTGCACCTTTTGCCGTTGCGGATAAAAACGGTACAATTTTAACCGATTTCGACTACCAGGATGCCTGTATGGCCGGTGAATCTTTAATCGCGGTAAAGGATGCAGCCGGTAACTGGGGATATTGCGACCAAAGCGGTGCTTTAGTAATCCCCTGCATTTATCAGCCGCAGATGAGTTTGTCCATCATGAACGAAATTGTTGAATATCCTTACGCAGACTTATCTGGCATGGTAGTTGTGAAAAATCAATCCGGACAAAAGCTAGTTCTGGATGTTTACGGCAATGAGATAATTCCCGCTGGGCAATATGAAGATTTAGCCCCCGCGCGCGATGGCTGCGTATGGGCAAAACAGAATGGCCTTTGGGGCTTACTGCAAGTACAGGATTACACCGAAAACAATGCCGACATTATTCTGCCGGATGGATGCGTTGCACCAGATGTAACGCTTAGCCGAATTGATAGCCTTTGTACCTACACCACTGCTGATCATGGGCTGGTTATGCGTAAAGGTCCCGGTACAAATTATGAAAAAATGGATAATATCCCCTACGGTATCATCATATGGGAATGCGGCTATAGCAGCAATGTGCCTGACTGGGTTGTTGTATATTACAATGGGATTTATGGTTGGGTCAGTGATGAATACTTGGCTACCACTATTTATTCCACCAGTAAATAATAAATAAAAAAGCAGGTGTTCATGTAGAAACGATATCGTCTTCCACGTGAATACCTGCTTTTTATAGCTTCTTTTATTATATCTGTTCTGTGCCGCTATTTGTCTCTGTATGAAATAAATAGCCGCTATATGCATTTGAATGAAGTGTTCTGTTTGTTTGCTTTTTTACCTAAAAGAATCGCGTAGGAGGCTCTCTTAACGAAAGCGCCGACCTCTCACACCACCGTGCGTACCGACCGGCACACGGCGGTTCAACCGCATAAGTGCAAGGACTCGTAGTAGCGCCTGAGGATACTAAAATATCCTGCTTCTGCGAGTCTTTCGTTTGCAATGGAACCTTTTAATACAGGACTACCGGCGATACGCCAATAACCCAGTCTGGAATTGCCCCACTGGTACTATTCCAAAATTCTTTGTTTGAGTTTCATTACTCATCGATATAATCTTTATCGAACCACTCGCCTAGCGAGTGGTTTTAGACATACAAAAAAGCACCTTAGCTAAGCTAAGGTGCTTTTCCTGGTGACCCGTGCGGGAATCGAACCCACGTTAACGGCGTGAGAGGCCGCTGTCTTAACCGCTTGACCAACGGGCCATGACCGCAAAAGATTGCTTGTATAATATACCAGATGAAACGCGGTTTGTCAACATATTTTTCAGGGCGAATGGGATAAAATGGAGAGAGATTTTTGGCCGGCAGCGTTATTCGGAAAATGTACGGCAGGTCACTGCGCCCGCAGTCGAACTTCAGAGGCCAACCAGACCGCTGATTCGGCTCTTGAACCGGAATAAGCCGTTCCCTACAGAGCTTTTTATAATAGGCAGCAGGCAATGCAAGCAATCTGTAGGGCGGGATGCCCTCATCCCGCCGTGGAGAAACCTCTTTATCGACTGTGGCAAGCACTGCAAATGATTTGAATGATTTGTAGGATCCGATGCTCGCATCGGGCTGTTGCCGCTCACCAAACTATACCTGCCAATTCCGCAAGGTTGCTGCGGGCTGATGACAAGCATCTGCCCCTACAAACAAAATCAAGGGCAATACCGCATAATTCTAAGTGCCGATACGGCGAGCGAGGTGCGGCA
>OHZF01000579.1_pt1 | contig 13334 bp, 6 predicted proteins | sample 1580381 | NCBI WGS metagenome assembly OHZF01 (sample SAMEA3882556, study PRJEB24775) | human gut metagenome | biome: human-associated habitat; feature: intestine environment; material: feces | place: Netherlands | collected 2009/2010 | reverse complement strand
GAAAGCGTAAGACCGGGCAACCGAGTGGACGCACATGGGGATATAAAGCTGCCGGATTATTTAAGGATCAGGCAGATATTGATAACTGGGCTTATCAGAAGGGCGTATTGCCTGGTGATATCAAGTATGTGGATATCAATGGTGATGGTAAGATTGATAGTGAAGACCAGGTTATTATTGGTTTCAACGAGACTCCTGAAGTGATGTGGGGGTATAACCTTCGTTTGGAATATAAGAACTTCGATTTCAGTATGTTCATTCAGGGAGCTGGTGGTTCTGACTATTATTTGGGTAGCAATGGAGACCGTAATGTTCGTTATCCATTCAAGGATGCCATTCATCCACGCCGTGAACACTTGGATTCATGGACAGAAGCTAATCCGAATCCAAATGCAAAATATCCGCGTTTGTCTGCCTCTATCCGTAACCAGAACTATGAAACATCCTCTTACTGGATGGTAAATACTGCTTATGTGAAACTAAAATCATTGCAGATTGGCTATACTTTTAAACCGCAATTACTGAAGAAAGCCAAGATGCAGAGTTTACGTTTATATGCTGATTTCTATAATTTGTGGACCATTTATAGCAAAATGCCTGACGACTTTGACGTTGAAAACCAAGCTTTCAACTCATATCCACAACAGATTATCAGCTCTTTTGGTGTAAGTGTAACCTTTTAATGCAATATAATTATGAAAAAAATAATATATGGTATCCTTTGTTCCATACTTTTGTTGAATGCTTCGTGCACGGATTTTATGGACAATATAAAACCAACGAATTCTGTTACCGATGAAGGTATCTGGTTGACAGAGTCAAGTGCTATGCTGTTTATGAGTAAAGTTTACAGAGACTTGGATGGACCTTATTATAGCGTAAATGGCTTGAACGACCATGCTGTCGATATCCTGTTTACGGATGATTGTATCCAGATTGGTGAGAAGGCGTCTAATCAATGGAATTTGTTTGACTTCAATGCTTCTTCTGCTCCGATTGACAGATGGGGTAATCGTTATTCTTCTATTCGTAGAGCTAACATTGCTTTGAAGAACTTGCCGGACTCTCCGCTACCTGCTAATGTGAAAGAACGCTTGATGGGAGATTCGTACTTTCTGCGTGCGATGTTCTATCTGGAATTATTCCGTTATTATGGAGCGGCTATACTGATTGACAAACCGCTTGATCGCAATACGGATGATATTTTCCTAGCTCGTGCTACACCGGAGGCTACATTGCAGTTCATTATTTCTGATTTCCAGAATGCTGCCGATCGTTTACCGGTGACGGTACCTGATGACGAGTTAGGGCGTGCGACTAAGGGAGCTGCGTTGGGCATGATGGCGGCCACTTATTTATATGCAGCCGGAATCATAGATTCCAAATATTATGCAGATGCGGCTAAAACTGCCCGTGTTTTAGTTAGTGGTGATCTGAAAGGTACTTATTCTTTGTACCAGAACGGGTTTGCTGAGATGTTTTATGAGGATAATGAACACAATAGTGAAGTTATTTTTGATATCCAGTTTGCATATCCGTATAGATGGTCGAGTGCACAGACTGTTTTGGCTCCGCCTGAGCCCGGCACACCGGCTGAATATGGATGGAGCAAAGACCACCCGACTGCAAGTCTGGCTGATGAATTTGAAATGGCTACCGGTGAACCTTTTGATTGGAATAATCCGGAACATGCCGCAGCTCCTTATGAGAATCGTGACAAGCGCTTCTATGCAACTCTCCATTACAATGGAAAACCTTGGAAAAACAAGATATTGTATACAGCCCAGAATACTCCGGGCAATCTGAATCTGAAGGAGAACCCCAACGGAATGTATAGTGCTGGTAAACCTTCATGCACAAAAACCGGGTATTACATTGGGAAATACATGAATCAGGATGTGCTATGCGGCTATGATAATCGTGGGCGTGGTGTAGGCGGCGGACATAACTTTATCGTTTTGCGTTATGCAGAAATATTGTTGACTTTGGCCGAGGCAGAGAACGAAGTGAATGGACCGACTGCTGAAGTATATGGTGCAATAAATGAAATACGTGCCCGTGCCGGACAACCTGCACTTCCTGCAGGCTTGGACAAAAGTGAAATGAGAAAACGTATTCGTCATGAACGTCGTATAGAACTGGCTCTTGAGGGTAAAAGATGGTTTGATATTCAGCGGTGGAAGATTGGTGAGGAAGTGTTGAATAAGGATGCGCAAGGTTGCCTTGTGACTTATATAAAACGAGCTGATGGAGAAATTGTGCCTACTTATGAAACGGTATTCGTATGTAAAAAGACGTTCATGGCTCCTCGCGATTATTTGCTGCCGATTCCACAGTCTGCACGTGACAAGAATCCTAATTTGGATCAGAATCCTTTGTGGTAAATGATGATTGTATAATTTAAAAGTAGCTATAAGATGAAAAAGATACTATTTTTATGTTCGTTGCTTTGGCGCTGACTTTTGTGTCATGTGGAGATGATGACTATGCAGTAGACGAAGCTTATGAAAAAGCAGAGATTACAAATGTGACAGTATATAATAGGGCAGAGGGGGTTATGAGTGATAAGACTCAGATTGACTCTGAAGCTGGGACTGTCATGGTTACTCTGAAAAAAGACGCTGATATTACTGATCTGAAGATGATAGCAACCATTTCTGCGGGAGCAACCCTGACTCCGGGTATGGCTGTTGGTTTCCAAGATTATTCTACTCCCCGTACATATACGGTGACTTCACCGGGTAAAACGGTCGTGAAGCAATGGACAGTGACTGTAATACCTGCAGCTAATTAATTAATAACTATGATGAGGCTGTGTCAATATTATTTTGCCGCAGCCTCATTCATTTAAAGAATTGGAATAATGAATAATACTATAGCATGGGGACTGTTTTGCTTCTGTTTATTCTTTATGGCTTGTACCAATAAAGAACAGAATAGTTCGGAACCTATAACAGACAAATACGCGATTCATACGGATGGGAAGACCTTAACTACTACTGGTCTTCAAAAAGCGATTGATGACTGTGCCAGACAAGGGGGAGGCGTTGTATCTTTACCTGCCGGAAAGTATCTGACCGGAACACTGGTGTTGAAGAAGAATGTTACTTTAAATCTGGAGAAAGGTGCTACGATTCTGGGTAGTAAGAATATTGCTGATTATCCTGATAAAGGAAGACGCAAAGCTCTGGTTTTTGCAGAAAGAGCAGACAATATTTCAATTACAGGTGAGGGAGAGATAGATGGTAATGGATCGGCTTTTAATAAAGGAAATGATGCTCCGAACCGTCCCACTCTGGTACTCCTGCTCGATTGTAATAAGGTTTATGTAAATGGAGTAAAATTATCAAACTCTGGGTTTTGGACATTCCGTTTTGTGCGTTGTGATGGGGTTGATATCAGTAAAGTGTATGTGGAAGGACATGCGAACTGGAATAATGATGGCTTTGATATTGAGAGCCGGAATGTTACTATCACAGATTGTGTAGTTGATACAGATGATGATGCCATCTGTTTCAAGAGTGAAGACCCGGATTATGTGGTCGAGAATGTTACAGTGAAGAATTGTGACCTGTCTTCTAACTGTAATTTTATTAAATTTGGTACTGCCAGTGCCGGAGGATTTCGCAATATCCGGGTTTCTGATTGCACTCTTCATAAATGTAGCAGATCTTTGCTTCGTTTTTGGGAAAAACGTGTTCCGGGAGTTTCTGATCCGATTACTGGTATAGCGGGTATGGCCCTTGAAGTGGTTGACGGTGGTTTTATGGAAGATGTTGTCATTTCTGATTTGACGATGGAAGATGTGCAGACACCCCTATTTATTCGCTTGGGTAGACGTAAAACTTCAGAGAAATCTTATCTGAAGGATGTATTAATAAAGAATATCACAGCAAGTTCTGCCAGTTATGTTGCAAGTTCCATTACAGGTGTTCCCGGACTTCGTGTTGACAATGTGGAGATTCGTGATATAGACTTTAAGTTGAAAGGTGGAGGAAAAGTTTCGGATACGATGGTAGAAGTACCGGAGGTTGAAAAAGCCTATCCTGAGAATCGAATGTTCGGCATGATGTTACCTGCTTATGGAGTTTATATACGACATGCTGACAATATTCGTTTTATAAATATGAAGCTCTCAACCATTGGTGATAAAGAAGAACGGCATGCGGTTGTTGCTGAAGATGTAAACGGACTTGAAATTACCGACTCTGCATTGCAATCTCCGGATAGTGAACTCTCTGTGATTCGCTTGAAAGATTGTAAGAATGTGAAAGTGCCCGAATAATTGTATGTATCCTTGTCAAAAATGTATGCTGTGTGTATTTTCCCTTTTTCTATCTATATCTGGCAAGAATGCGCACGTCTCGTTTAGAACTCATTGGCTATATTTGCTTGCAGAAAAAAATAAATAAAGAATAAGATGAATAAACTATTGATTTTTTTGCTTTTGTTCCTGTCTCTCTCATATTCCGCACAGGGCAGTGATAAAAACTATGCAAAGACAACCGATAGAATCTGGTTGGATTCGAAAGAAGTGCATCAGGGAGAATATACTTGGAAGATGATGAAAGTGGGAGACGTGAAAGCATCGGCTGAGGAAATTTCATCACTTGGGTATAATACGAGCAACTGGTTGCCGGCCATTGTTCCGGGAACGGTGCTTAATTCTCTTGTGTATAATAAGAAGTATCCTGAACCCTATTACGGGCTGAATAATAAAATAGAATCCAATAAGATACCGGATATCTCAAAAGTGGGTCGTGAGTTTTATACTTATTGGTTCCGCACGGAATTTGAAGTCCCTGCTTCTTTCGCAGGAAAAAATATATGGTTGCAGCCTGATGGTATCAATTATCGGGCAGAAGTATGGGTAAATGGTAATTTGCTGAGTACAATCAATGGAATGTTTGTCAATGATTACATTAATATAACCGACTTTGTGAAAGTAGGTAATAAGAATGTTCTTGCCGTCAGGGTTTATCCGGTAGATGTGCCGGGAACTACTATGCCAAAGCCTTGGGGTGCTGTAGGTGAATTCCATAATGGAGGCAATGGAAACATTGGCTTAAATACTACCATGCTTATGAGCGTTGGATGGGATTTTACCTTTATGGATGGTATTCGTGACCGTAATACTGGTATCTGGAAAAGTATATCTATGTATACTACAGGGACATTGGCATTGCGTCATCCGTTTGTGAAGTCGGAACTACAAAAGCCGGGGTATGATGTAGCTCATGAAACTATATCTGTTGAAGTGGTTAATCCGCTTAATTCGATGGATACGATCAGCGGAGTGATCAGAGGAGAGATCACGGGAGAGAATATTGTAGTGGAAAAACCTTTCCGTATATTGCGGGGTGAGGAGAAAATGGTGACTTTCACTCCGGAAGAGTTTCCTCAACTTACTATCCGTAATCCACGCTTGTGGTGGCCGGTCAATAAAGGTCCTCAGAACTTGTATGAACTGAAATTGACAGTAAACGTAAAAGGTGCAGTTTGTGATTCTGTCAAGACACGATTTGGCATCCGTGAGATTACCTCTGATACAAATACTCCCGATAAATCGCGTGTATTTTACGTGAACGGTAAACGTATTTTTATTCGTGGCACAAACTGGATTCCTGAGGGAATGTTGCGTACTTCGGATGAACGCACCTATGCTGAGTTGAGGTATACTCGTCAGGCAGGTATCAACTTAGTTCGTTTCTGGGGTGGTGGCATAGCCGAGTCTGATTATTTTTATCAACTTTGTGATGAACTGGGATTATTGATCTGGCAGGAGTTCTGGATGACGGGCGATACACGTCATCCGCAGGATAAGAGTGTATATCTGAATAATGTGGCATCTACCGTGAAACGTATCCGTAATCATCCGGCTCTGGCCTATTATGTAGCTTCGAATGAGAGTTCCGAAGTTAGTGGTACACCTGAACTACTGAAACAACTTGATGGTACACGTGGCTATCAGATGCAATCGGAATGTGCAGGTGTGCATGATGGAAGTCCATATAAACAGGTGAATCCGATGCAGCATTATGAAAACACTGCTTCTGTGAGAGGTAGCCGTGTAGATGGTTTTAACCCCGAATATGGTGCTCCGACACTTCCTACGGTAGAAATTCTCCGGGAGATGATGGACGAGAAAGATTTATGGCCTATTAATAAAGAGGTTTGGGATTATCTGGATGGGAATGGATTCCATCTGATGTCTACCATGTATACTGACTTGGTTAATAATTACGGGCAATCTTCTTCTATTGATGAGTTTGCACAAAAAGGCCAGTTTGTGGGTGCCATGAACTCAAAAAGCATTTGGGAAGTATGGAACTATAATAAACTTGATTATGGTGACCGTTTCTGTTCCGGTTTACTATTCTGGTATCATAATTGTCCGGTGCGTCAGGTCTGTGCCCGCATGTGGGATTGGTCGTTGGAACCAACGGCTTCACTCTATCATACAGCTAATGCGTTGGAACCTTTGCATGCACAATTTGATTATCTAAAGAATACGGTGTCGGTGGTGAATGATTTCTATCAGGAATTTAAAGGGTATACAGTAGTGGCTCAGGTTTATGATATCAATAGTAAAAAGGTATTCGAAGAGTCTGAAAAAGTTGACCTTCCTTCGGATGGTGTGGCAAATGATGTATTGGCCATTCGCTTTCCTGGAGATATCTCACAGGTACATTTCATTAAGTTGAGATTGAAAGATGAGAAAGGCAAGGAAGTCTCGTCCAATTTCTACTGGCGTTCCAATGATAAGTATGAAGGTAAGGAAACGCTGACTGGTCCTACTTCTTCAGGCTTTGAAACATTGTCTCAGTTGAAAAAGGCCAGATTGAATACTTCTTATAAGACAAGAAAGAGCGAAGGCAAGTATTTCGTAGATGTTACAGTGAAGAATGTGTCTGGTTCTATCGCCTTTTTCAATCAGTTGCAGTTCCTTAATCAGGATTTGAAACCTATTCGCCCCTCTTTTTATACGGATAATTTCTTTTCTTTGATGCCGGGTGAGAGTAAATCCGTAGTTATCGAAACGAATGCTGAAAAGATAACTGAAGAGCCGGTGATAGTAGTGAAAGGATGGAATGTAGATCGTAAACAAATAAACAAATGAATACGAAAGTAAAGACAAGAACATGGGTAGCTTTGTTGAATCTGCTGTTTTTGTTTACAGCAGTCAATGCACAGCCTGTCCGTCAGTACTTGCATGAAGGATGGAACTTCCGGCAGGCGAGGGGTACTAACTGGTATGAAGCCACTGTTCCGGGAACAGTTCATACAGACCTGATGAATAACAAACTGATAGATGACCCTTTCTACAGGCTCAATGAGCGTGGTGTACAGTGGGTGGATAAAGAAGACTGGATTTACCGGACGACATTTGAGGTAACCCCTGAGTTACTTGCAAAGAAGAATATTGTGCTACATTTTGAGGGACTGGATACTTATGCTGATGTGACATTGAACGGAAAGAAGATTCTTTCTGCTGATAATATGTTTTGCGAATGGCAGGCGGATGTCCGTTCTCTCTTAAAGGAGCATGGCAATGAATTGCAGGTTTATTTGCATTCTCCTATTAAGATAGCCATGCCGAAATGGGAAGCTGTTCCTTTCCAGTATCGCAGTTCGAATGACCAGTCCGAGAATGGAGGATTGCTTAATCGCAAGGTCGGAGTGTTTGTTCGTAAAGCGGGTTATCATTTTGGTTGGGACTGGGGACCTCGTTTGGTTACTTCAGGTATCTGGCGTTCTGTTAGTCTGGAAGCATGGGATGAGGCTCGTATTAATGATGTCTTTTATAACCAGCAGTCGGTGACAGCCCAGAGGGCCGTAGTGGATGTCACGGTGGAAGTCTTGGCGGATAAGGAGACAGAAGCAAAGGTAGCTGTGATTAATCGTACGGATAAGCGTACCGAGTGCCGGAAATTGATTCGTTTGAATAAAGGCTTGAATAAAATTCCGGTATCTTTTACGATGAAGAATCCCCGGTTATGGTGGACAAACGGTTTGGGCGAACCTTTCTTGTATAATTTTGCAACGACGCTGGAACTGGATGGTAAGCAAATAGATATTACGGAGGAAAAACTGGGTATCCGTTCATTGAAAGTGATAACGGCTCCTGACAAATATGGTGAAAGTTTTTATTTTGAACTAAATGGAAAACCTTTGTTTGCCAAAGGAGCGAATTACATTCCTTGTGATAACTTTCTGACACGTGTTACTGATTCCATTTATGAAAAAACAATTCGGGATGCAGTCAGTGCAAACATGAATATGCTACGCGTGTGGGGTGGCGGAGTTTATGAGAAAGATATTTTTTATGACTTGTGTGATAAATACGGCATTTTAATTTGGCAGGACTTTATGTTTGCGTGTAGCGTATTTCCTGCCGAGGGTGAATTGCTGGAAAATATCCGCAGGGAAGCCATTGATAATGTACGACGCTTGCGCAATCACAGTTGTATAGCTCTTTGGTGTGGGAATAATGAATGTCTCGATGCCTGGTTCAACTGGAACTGGAAAAATACCTATGACAAACAGAATCCTGCTTATTCGGATATTATATGGAAACAATTCAAAGATCAGTATTTTGTGACGTTGCCGGCTGTGGTAGAAGAGTTTCATTCGGGTGCTTGTTATCGTAAGTCATCTCCTTATTCTGATGATAAGGGAACGCGCAATCATACGGTGGGGGATATGCACTATTGGGAAGTCTGGCAAGGATTGAAACCTCTTTCTGAGTTCAATCATGAGCGGAGCCGTTTCTTCAGCGAGTATGGTTTTCAGTCATTCCCGGAATTTGAGTCAATCAAACGGTATGCACCTTTGCCTGAAGATTGGGAGCTGACTTCGGAAGTCATGATGTCGCATCAGCGAGGGGGAACAGCAGCTAATAAGCGTATCAATGATTTCCTTTTGTCGGAATACCGTCAACCGAAAGATTTCCGTTCGTTTACCTATATGAGCCAGCTTTTACAGGCTGATGCTATGAAAATGGCTATGGAGGCGCATCGGAGGGATATGCCCTATTGCATGGGGTCATTGGTATGGCAGCATAACGATTGCTGGCCGGTGGCATCTTGGTCAAGCCGCGACTATTACGGACGTTGGAAGGCGCAGCATTATTTTACGGTAAAGTCTTTCGCCGACTTACTGGTATCGCCAATAGAAAAGGAAAACATATTGCAGATTTATATGGTATCAGATAGGCTAAAGAGCACTTCTGGTAAATTAACGGTCTGTGTGTTCAGATTGGATGGTAGCGGAGTAGTGAAAGAATTCAAGAAACAGATAACTGTTCCGGCTAATACAAGTACAGTTGTGTGGAAGGAAGCTGTGGACGAGTTATTGAATGGAGAGAAAAAAGAAGACGTCGTTGTACACGTTTTTTATAAGGATAAGACAGGAACAGAGTATACTAATAATTATTTTTTGGCGAAGCAAAAGGATATGCATTATGCAGCAGCCCGGATTAATAAAGACTTTGTACCGACTGAAGGAGGTTATGAGGTAACTCTGTCTTGTGATGTGTTTGCAAGAGGCGTTTTCCTGTCGCTCCAAGAGGATATCGACAATTTCATATCCGACAATTATATGGATATTTTGCCTGGCAAACCGGTTACGCTTAAAGTGACTACTGAACTACCTTCGTTGCAGTTTGCCGAAAAATTGCAGGTTGCTTCTTTCTCGGATGCAGTGGAACAATAGAATATGAATTTAAGATATAACCATGAAAAAAAGTACATTATTGTTTGTTACGATTCTAATTAGTTTTTTCCCTCCGGCGACTTATTCGCCAAGGGTAAGGTAAAAGTTGATAAGGCGTTAGAGCAGGCTGCTCGTCAGTATCTCTATATGAGGAGCGAACTGCAAGGAAGCAACCAGTTTCCTAAAACGTATGACAAACACATGCAACGCTTGAAAACCAGTAATTCGGAATGGTGGTGCAGTGGCTTTTATCCCGGAACTCTGTTCTATCTGTACGAGGATACAGGAAACAAGGAGTTATATGCTGAAGGAGTACGTATGTTGAAGTTGCTGGAACCGGAACAATACAACGTGAATACACATGACGTCGGTTTTATGATGTATTGCAGTTATGGCAATGCAAACCGCGTTGCTCCGAAACCTGAGTATAAAGATATTATGGTGAACAGCGCCCGTTCGTTGATTTCCCGTTTCAGTCCGGTGGTAGGCTGTATTAAATCCCATAATCGCAAGCCGGATGACTATGTCGTTATCATTGATAATATGATGAATCTGGAATTGCTTTTCTGGGCTACTCAAGCCACAGGAGACAGTACATTCTATGATATTGCTGTGAAACATGCCGATACAACTTTGAAGAATCATTTCCGGGCAGACAATAGTCTTTATCATGGACTGAATTATAACCCGGCAACCGGTGAAATAAAGCATTACCAAGGTGGACAGGGCTTTTCCGAAAAGTCAGCTTGGGCTCGTGGACAAGCTTGGGGATTATATGGCTATACAATGATGTACCGTTTTACAAAAGACCGGAAATACCTTGAGCAAGCCATAAAGATAGCAGAATTTACGTTGAATCATCCTAATATGCCGAAAGACCTGATTCCTTACTGGGACTATAATGCTCCTGATATACCGAATGCCTTGCGTGATGCCTCTGCTGCAGCTATTAACTGTTCCGGACTGCTGGAATTGTCTCAGTATGTATCCGGAGAACAGGCTGAGAAGTATTATAAGGCAGCCGAAAAAATGCTCCAGACATTATCCTCACCGGCGTATACGGCAGAGGAAGGAACTAACGGAGGATTCATCCTGAAACATTCGGTAGGCAATATTCCTTCCGGTACGGAAGTAGATGTGCCTTTAACCTATGCTGATTATTACTATGTAGAGGCGTTGTGCCGATACAAATCCTTAAATGATAAACCCTAAAACAATGATATCATGATGAATAAATGTAATATAGTCTTGCTTGTAGTATCTTTGCTATTTTCATCTTCTCTTATAGCAGGAACAATTGATGTGACTAAACGTGGAGCTAAAGGAGACGGTGTAACGGATAATACAATTATTATACAGAAGGCCGTAGATGAATGTTCGAAGAAAGGAGGAGGAACCGTCTTGATACCATCCGGATCTTATTTGATACGCCCTATTGAACTGAAATCAAATGTGAACCTTCATCTGGATTTTGGCACTTTATTGTTGGGAAGTACACGTTTGTCGGATTATGATCATGCTTTTCCATTCAAGGACGGTACAATGAATCAGTCTTCCGGGCTTTTGTTTGCACGTGGACAGAAGAACATCTCGATTACTGGATTCGGAACAATTGACGGACAAGGCGGAGATAAAGCTTTTCAATTTGGCAATGATGCGGATGGCGGACCGAAGCGCCCTAAGATAATCTATTTTGTAGAGTGCCGCGATATCGTTGTGACCGATGTCACCCTCCGTAATTCTGCCTATTGGGTACAGCATTATGAAAAATGTGAAGATGTAACTATCCGTGGTTTGAAAGTATTCAGTCATTGTAATTATAATAATGACGGGCTTGATATAGATGCTAAGAATGCGACTATATTCGATTGCTACATTGATGTGGAAGATGATGCTATTTGTTTCAAGAGTGACCATCCGGAATTTTGCGAGAACATAACGGTTACGAATTGTGTAACAGCGAGCAATTGCAATGCAATCAAATTCGGTACAGCTTCTCATGGAGGATACCGGAATATCGCGGTTTCCAATTGCGTTGTTCGTCGAGCAGCAGAAGATAATATTCGTCATTGGAGTAAACAGCTTGAGCATATTTCTGCCGATGTTACCGTTATTTCGGGTGTTGCCATAGAAATGGTTGATGGAGGTATTATTGATGGCATCACCGTTTCCAATATTTCTATGCGCGATGTCCAGACTCCTATATTCATCCGTTTGGGAGACAGAAATCGCACTTACCGGAAAGAAGGTGGTGTACTGAAGAATATAAATATCAGCAACATTGTAGCAACTGCCGAAAGCTTGATAGCTTGTTCTATAACCGGTGTGGAAACGAGCTGTGTAGAGAATGTTTCGATTAATAATGTGCAAATCAGCTATCCGGGAGGAGGGACTCTGGATATGATTAATAAGTCCGTTCCGGAGATGATAAAGAGCTACCCTGAGAATAGAATGTTTGGTAATACATTGCCGGCGGCAGGCTTTTATGTGCGCCATGCTAGGAATGTGAGGTTCAATAATGTACGTTTTGATGCGACTAAACCAGATGCACGTCCGTTGTTCTTTTTGGATGATGTTGTCGGAGCAGAACTGAATCAGTGCAAGGGAGCAGCTCCTGCTGATGCGAAATTTATTCGTACAGTGCATAGCTCAGGGATAGTAGCTGATGGTAAGTATCTGGATAAATAGGAGTATGTTTATGAAACGCTTGAAACTAATATTCTGTTTGCTTTGTCTGTGTTGCTCCCTGACAGAGGCTAAAGAGGTGCAAGTAGATGCACAGAAGGAAGTGGACGAAATGACCGGACGACTGGTCGCTTCCTATTTGGAAGCGAAAGTAGATGAGGACGTCATAGCGGGTTATGCGACTGCATTACGTTCGGATGGAAGTTTCCCGGACCTGGATTATATAACTGTGTACGAAGGTTCTTTTTATCCGGCCGGCTCCCATTTGAAACGATTGAAATCAATGGCTATTGCATACCGTAAACCTGGAAATAAGTATTATAATTCAGGAAAACTGCTGAAACAGATTGTTGCTGGTATCGACTATTGGTATAAAGTACGTCCTAAATCCGGAAACTGGTGGTTCGGTGATATCGGTGCTCCCCAGGACTACATGGTTCCGTTAATTCTGCTGAAAGGTAAAATTAGTGATAAGAAACTGTTGCATTACTCTTCTTATCTGAGGGATTTGACAGGGAACAAAGGGCATAAAGGCAAAAATCGTACATGGGTATCTGCCGTTACTATTCATAAGGGATGTATTGAAGATAATATTGAGCTGATACGAACCGGAATCAAGTCCATAGCCTCTACTATTAAGATTGTTCCGGAACAAGGTGACGAAGGTATTAAGGTGGATGGCAGTTTTCATCAGCATCGTCCGCAATTATATTCCGGCGGGTATGGTTTATCGTATGTAGATGATATTGCCTATTACTTGCAGTTGGTGAAAGGAACTGCTTTTGAGCCTTATTTTACACAAGAGAAAAAAGATATATTTATCAATCTCCTGATGGGGGGTCATCGGTTGTTGGGCTATCGGGAAACGTTCGATTTTGGTGCCATCGGCCGTAATATATCACGTCCCGAGGGACTGAGTAATATTTCCCCTGTCA
>OHZF01000575.1_pt1 | contig 13374 bp, 9 predicted proteins | sample 1580381 | NCBI WGS metagenome assembly OHZF01 (sample SAMEA3882556, study PRJEB24775) | human gut metagenome | biome: human-associated habitat; feature: intestine environment; material: feces | place: Netherlands | collected 2009/2010 | reverse complement strand
CCTTTGTTAACCTTAAATCTAATACTATGAAAAACACATTGCAAAGATACGGACTCTTGGGAAATTAGCAAATTATCCAAGAAAAATAGCATGTTTTATAACATGCTTTAATAGTTTTCTCCTACTTATTAAGAAATAAACTCTCCTTTTTTCAAGGTATGCAACATTTATTTTGAAAATTGAATCGGAGCATACCGTTGATTCTCTGCCGAAAAACCGCTATCTTTGCAAGGATAATTCATTATATACTCAACAAAAAAGAAAAGGAGACACCCGTGAACGAAGAAGAGATTGTCCTCACCCCGATGATGAAACAGTTTCTGGATTTGAAGGCAAAACATCCGGATGCAGTGATGCTGTTTCGTTGCGGTGACTTTTATGAAACATATTCCACGGATGCCATCGTTGCAGCCGAAATTTTAGGAATCACACTGACAAAACGTGCCAATGGGAAAGGAAAAACTATCGAGATGGCAGGTTTTCCTCATCATGCCCTTGATACATATCTTCCGAAACTGGTTCGCGCCGGAAAACGTGTCGCTATCTGTGACCAGTTGGAAGACCCGAAAATGACCAAGAAGCTGGTGAAGCGGGGCATTACGGAACTGGTAACTCCCGGTGTTTCTATCAATGATAATGTACTGAACTATAAAGAGAATAACTTTCTGGCTGCCGTTCATTTCGGAAAGGCTTCCTGTGGAGTTGCCTTTCTCGATATTTCTACCGGTGAATTCCTTACTGCAGAAGGACCTTTTGATTATATAGACAAGTTGTTGAATAACTTTGCCCCTAAAGAGATTCTTTTTGAACGTGGCAAACGCCTGATGTTTGAAGGTAATTTCGGTAATAAGTTCTTCACGTTCGAGCTGGACGACTGGGTATTTACAGAGACCACTGCCCGTGAGAAACTTCTGAAGCATTTTGAAACGAAGAATCTGAAAGGTTTTGGTGTAGAGCATCTCAAGAATGGTATTATTGCTTCGGGAGCTATCCTGCAATATCTCATTATGACGCAGCATACCCAGATAGGACATATCACTTCTTTGGCACGTATTGAAGAAGATAAATACGTCCGTTTGGATAAGTTCACCGTTCGCAGCCTTGAACTGGTGGGTAGCATGAACGATGGCGGCAGTAGCCTGCTGAACGTGATTGATAAGACTATCAGCCCTATGGGAGCCCGTTTGCTGAAACGTTGGCTGGTGTTTCCGTTGAAAGATGTGTTGCCTATCAATGAACGTCTGAATGTGGTGGAATACTTCTTCCGTCAGCCGGATTTCAAGGAACTGATCGAAGAACAGCTGCATCTGATAGGCGATCTGGAACGTATTATCTCTAAAGTGGCTGTAGGGCGTGTTTCTCCGCGTGAAGTAGTTGCGTTGAAGGTGGCTTTGCAGGCTATCGAACCTATCAAAGAAGCCTGTATGGAGGCGGATAACGCCAGTCTGAACCGTATCGGTGAGCAACTGAATATCTGTAAGTCCATTCGCGACCGTATTGAAAAAGAGATTAATAATGATCCTCCGTTGCTGATAAACAAAGGTGGTGTCATGAAGTCGGGCGTCAATGCCGAATTGGATGAATTACGCCAGATAGCTTATTCCGGTAAGGATTATCTGCTACAGATACAGCAGCGGGAAAGTGAACTGACGGAAATTCCTAGCTTGAAGATCGGCTACAACAATGTGTTCGGTTATTATATAGAAGTCCGTAATACGCACAAAGATAAAGTTCCGCAGGAGTGGATACGTAAACAAACTCTGGCAAATGCCGAACGTTACATCACGCAGGAGCTGAAAGAGCTGGAAAACAAGATCCTCGGCGCACACGAGCGCCTTATCGCACTGGAGCACCGGCTCTTTGCCGAGCTGCTGGAAAAGATCGGCGGTCAGCTTGACCGCATCCAGCGGACGGCCAACGCCGTGGCCGAGCTGGATGTGCTGGCGGCGCTGGCGCAGGTGGCGGCAGAGAACAACTACTGCCGCCCCGTGGTGGACGACAGCGACGAGCTGACCATCACCGAGGGCCGCCACCCGGTGGTAGAGCAGATGCTGAAGGGGAGCCTCTTCGTGCCCAACGATACGAAGCTCAACTGCACCACCGACCGCTGCCTCATCATCACCGGCCCGAATATGGCAGGCAAATCGACGTATATGCGTCAGAACGCGCTGATCGCGCTGATGGCCCAGATCGGCTCCTTCGTCCCGGCGTCCAGCTGTCATGTGGGCGTCGTGGACGCCATCTTCACCCGCATCGGCGCATCGGACGACCTCGCCGCCGGACAGTCCACCTTCATGGTGGAGATGACTGAGGTGGCCGAAATCCTGAAAAACGCCACCCCCAAGAGCCTCGTCGTGCTGGACGAGATCGGCCGCGGCACCTCCACCTTCGACGGCATGAGCATCGCCCGCGCCGTGGTGGAGCACATCTCCGACCCGGCCAAGGGCCTCGGCTGCAAGACTCTTTTCGCCACCCACTACCACGAGCTGACCGATTTGGAAGGGTCCATCGAGGGGGTCAAGAACTACAACATCGCCGTCAAGAAGCGGGGAGAGGACATCACCTTCCTCCGCCGCATCGTCCGCGGCCCTGCCGACGACAGCTACGGCATCGAGGTGGCGAAGCTGGCCGGTCTGCCCGGCACTGTGACCCGCCGCGCCCACGAGGTGCTGCGTGCATTGGAGGCTTCTGCCCCGAAAAATAAGGTGGAGCAGATGGACTTCGACGCCTTGCAGGAGTATTCCTCGCCCGCCGTCCCCAGCGAGATGATGGAAAAGCTCGAGGCGCTGGACGTGGAGACCCTGACCCCCATCGAGGCGCTGAACTTCCTCTATGAGCTGAAAAAGACCCTGAGCGGCAGCCTGAAGGGCTGAGTTTATCTGAAACGGAGGGAAACGAATGGCAGAGATACACGTTCTGGACAAGCACACCGCAGAACTCATCGCCGCCGGTGAGGTGGTGGAGCGGCCTGCGTCGGTCGTGAAGGAGCTGCTGGAAAACGCCATCGACGCAGGCGCGTCCCAGATCACCGTCTCCATCGAGTCGGGCGGCGTCCGCCTCATCGAGATCAGCGACAACGGCACCGGCATCGAGGCGAAATACATCCCCACAGCCTTCATCCGCCACGCCACCAGCAAGATCCGGACGGAAGACGACCTCAACAGCATCCACACGCTGGGCTTCCGGGGCGAGGCACTGGCCTCCATCGCCAGCGTGGCCCGGGTCGAGCTGCTCACCCGTACCGAGGCCGACGAGTGCGCCTCCCTCTACCGCATCGAGGGCGGGGAAGAGCAGCCCATCGAACCGGGTGCCCGGGGCGTCGGTACCACCATCCGCGTCCGGGACCTCTTCTTCAACACGCCCGCCCGGATGAAGTTCCTCAAAAAGGATTCCAGCGAGGGCACCTTCGTGGCCGACCTCGTGGGCCATGTGGCCCTTAGCCACCCTGAGGTGAGCTTCAAGTTCCTCCGCGAGGGCAAGCTGCAGTATGTCACCCCCGGCGACGGCCAGCTCCGCAGTGCGGCTTACGCTGTGCTGGGCCGGGAGTTCAGCCGCGACCTGATGGAGGTGGACAACCGTGAGGGCGTCTACCGGGTCTGGGGCCTGATCACCCAGCCCCGCAGCTGCCGCGCCAGCCGCAGTATGCAGTATTTCTATATCAATGGCCGCTACGTCCGCAACCGCACCATGATGGCGGGCATGGAGATGGCGTTCAAGGGCACCATGATGCAGGGCAAGTTCCCTGGAGGGATCTTGCTTCTTGAGATGCCTGCCGACCTCGTGGATGTGAATGTCCATCCGGCCAAGACGGAGGTCCGATTTGCCCGGGAAAACGACATCTTTGACCTTGTCTACCACGCCGTCAAGCTGGCTCTGAGCCAGCCGGGCACGGGGGAAAGACGATTCGTTTTCGACGAAGATAAAGACAACGATGCATCCCAAGAATCAAAAAACAGCGAAACGAAAGAAAATATAAATGTAAAGAATAACTGCTTTACAGGGCTTTCCGCAGTCATTTCGGGGCAGGCAGAGCCGGGAAGCCTGCCGCACCCGACCGAAAGCCCCCTCCGCCCTGCGGCGTCGGCAGTGCCCCGCCCGGCACAGCCCTCTGCCCCGGAGCAGGACATCCTCCCGCTGCCTGCAAAAGCCCCGGAAACGGCGGCTCCGGAGTCGGAGCACAGCTGGACAACGGTTGCAGCCGATGCACTGCTGCCGATGGACGCCGCTCTCCACAGCCCGGAGCCTCCGGTGCAGGACAGCACCCTTGAGCCGCCGCCCTTCCGGGCTGCGTCCAGCGAATCCCAGCTGGATGTGGAGCCGGACATCGACCTGCCGGACGTCACCCGCGACCACATGGCCGCGTGGGAGCCGGCCCCGGTGGGAGCGGAACGCCCGCCGCTGCCGTCCCTGCCCGATGTGCCGGACGCGCCGCAGCAGAGCACGGCCCCCGAGCAGCTGGGCTTTGCTGTGCAGGACGGCCCTGAGCCGCTGCGGTATGTGGGGGAGCTTTTCCGCACCTATATCCTCGCGGAGCGGGGCGATGAAGTCTGTATCATCGACAAGCACGCCGCCCATGAGCGCCAGCTCTTCGAGAAGCTGGCTGCGAACTACGGCGACGTCCCCAGCCAGCTCCTGCTGGAGCCGCTGGTCATCGAGCTTTCGGCGGAAGAGAAAACGGCTCTCCTTGCGAACCTCCCGCTGCTGGAAAGCGCGGGCCTCGAGGTGAGCGATTTCGGCGGCAGCTCGGTCTGTCTGCGCTCTGTGCCTGCCGACGTAGAGCAGGGGAGCGCCGAGGACCTGCTGGTGGAGCTGGCGGCAAAGCTGGCTCACGGCAGCCGCGACGCCCTGAATGAGCGGACGGAATGGGTGCTCCACTCCATCTCCTGCCGCGCCGCCATCAAGGCGGGCGACCACACCTCGCCGCAGGAGCTGATGGCGCTGGCCGAGAAGATCCTTTCCGGCGAGGTGCCGCCCTTCTGTCCCCACGGACGCCCCTGCGTCCTGAAACTGACCCGAAAGGAGCTGGAAAAGCAGTTTGGCCGAATCGTGTAACAAAAAGCATCCGGTGCTGGCCGTCGTAGGCCCTACGGCCACCGGCAAGACCGCCCTCGGCGTCACGCTGGCCGAGACGTTTGGCGGCGAGGTCATCAGCGCCGACTCGATGCAGCTCTATAAGGGTCTGGATGTCGGCACGGCAAAGGTCACGTCCGACGAGACCCACGGCATCCCCCACCACGCGGTGGACCTCCTGACCCCCGATGAGCCGTTCAGCGTAGCGGATTTCGTCGCGCTGGCCGGGCGGCTCGAAGCGGACATCTCCGCCCGGGGCCGTCTGCCCATCCTTGTGGGCGGTACGGGACTCTATGTTCAGAGCTTCCTGTACGGGGTTCGCTTTGCCGCCGAAAAGACGCCGGATGGCCTGCGGGAGCAGCTGGCCGCCGAGCTGGCCGAAAAAGGCCCGGAAGCCATGTACAAGGAGCTTCAGGAGGCCGACCCGGAGGCTGCTGCCGCCATCCACCCGAACAATCAGGTGCGGGTGCTGCGGGCGCTGGAGCACTTCCGCGCCACCGGCAAGCGTCTGAGTGAACAGAAAGCCCAGTCCCTCCCGCCCGAGCGGCCCTATCGTTCGCTGGTGCTGGGGCTGGATTTCCCCGACCGCGCCCAGCTCTACCGCCGCATCGACCTGCGGGTGGACAAGATGCTGGATGCCGGTCTGCTGGACGAGGCGAAGCTGGTCTACGACCACCGCCAGACCTACCGCACGGCGGCGCAGGCCATCGGCTACAAAGAGTTTTTTCCCTTTTTTGAGGGGACGGCTGCGCTGGAGGAGTGCGCCGACAAGCTCAAGCAGGCCTCCCGCAACTACGCCAAGCGTCAGCTGACGTGGTTCCGCCATATGGACGGCGCGGTCTGGCTGGACGCCTCCGCGCCGGACGCTGCGGCCCGGGCTGTCCGACTGACCCGAGAATTTTTAGCGAAAGGGTGACCTTTTATGGCCGATAAAACGCATTCAGAACCCGGAACGCCGGGTGTGCTGAGCCGTCTGGCGGGCATCGCTGTGGTGGCGGTGGTTCTGGCGGGCATCTATGTGGGCTATCAGGCCTTGCAGGTGCTCTTCCCGCCCAACACCTACGAGACCGCGATGCTTGCCACGGTGGCGGATACCGTGAGCGCCGACGGCGTCCTGCTCTTCGACGAGACCTACATCTCCGGCAGCGGGACGCTGGGCTACCTCGCCGCCGACGGCGAGCGCGTCTCGGCGGGCGCTGCGGTGGCCGAGATCTACAGCAGCCCGGAACAGGCGGGCCTCCGCCAGCAGCTCACAGCTCTGAACGACCAGATCGAGCTGCTCCAGCGGTCTCAGAACACCACCGCCACCCAGCTGGACTCCCTGAGGAAAGAGCGTTCCGGTGCACTTTATGACCTGATGGATGCGCTGGACAGCTCCGCCTATGACGAGACGGCGCAGGGCGAGGAGAATTATATCCTCGCCCAGAACAAGCTCTGGGTCATCACGGGGGAAGTCTCGGATTTTTCGGCCCAGATCGCGGCCCTCACTCAGCAGTCGGCGCAGGTGCAGGCCCAGCTGGGCGCGCCCACCCAGATCACCGCCCCCCAGACCGGCTACTTCATCCGCAGCACCGCCGCCGGACGGCTCAACGCCGGGGCGGACGACATCCTCGCGCTGGATGCTGCCGGTCTTGAGGCCTATCTGAACTCCGACCCGGAGCTGCCGCTGGACGGCTGCGCGGGCAAGCTCGTCTCGGGCTTTACGTGGCGGTATGTCGGCCTCTGCTCGGCCAAGGAGGGGGAGAAGCTGCTGGGGGACAACGGCAAGCCCCTGACCCGCTCGGTGAAGATCAAGTTCCCCGGCCAGATGGAAACGCCCCTCAAGGCGTCGGTGTCGGAGGTGAGCATCGACGAGGCCAGCGGCTTGGCCCGCTTCGTCGTCACCTGCGAGGTCATCAACGGCGATGTCCTCCGGCTCAGCCGGGCCAAGGCCCAGATCATCGTGGACGAGACTACCGGCCTGCGTATCCCCATCGAGGCTGTCCATTATTTAAAGGAAGACGGCACCGAGTCTGAGACGCAGGGCGAAAATTACATCCCGGGCGTCTACGTCAAGTACGGCAATCTCGCCCGCTTCTGTAAGATCGACCCTGTGGACAGCGCTCATCCGTTGGTGACGGATGGCGACTACTGCATCGTCATGCCCAGCAGCACCGATAAGACCAAAACCATCAGCGAAGTCCGCCTTTATGACGAGATCATCGTCTCGGGACAAAATTTGTATGATGGAAAGCTTTTATAGTTATTGACATCTGATGCAAAAAATCAGATAATAGAAAAAGCTATTAGCAGCTCTTTGTTCACAAAGGGGTGCCGGGCGGCGTGAGCTGCCTGAATGAAAGGAGCAAGTTTCTATGTCTTTTGTGGATAGTCTGAAAAAAGGACTTTTTGGCAGTGAGGACGATTACGACGATCAGTACATGGACGACGGCCCTCAGATGGTGAATAACAACAACGGCATCGGCACCGCAGGTGCCGACGAGGAGGACGCCCCCGAGGAGGCCGCGACCCCCAAGCGGAACGGCAAGGTGGTCAACATCCATGCCACCACCCAGCTGAAGGTCGTTCTGGTCAAGCCCGAGCACTTCGAGGACGCCAGCACCATTGCAGACCACCTGAACAACAAGCGCACCGTCGTGCTGAATCTGGAGTCCACCAACAAAGAGGTCTCCCGCCGTCTGGTGGACTTCCTCTCCGGTGTGGCCTACGCCAACAACGGCCAGATCAAGCGGGTGGCCAACAGCACCTTCATCATTACCCCCTACAACGTAGACATCATGGGTGACCTGCTGGACGAGCTGGAGAACAATGGCGCGTTCTATTGATGCACAGCCCGGCGTGCGGGGCTTCGTCCCGGCGCAGAACGATGAGGAGCGCTTCCTCATGCGCCATGTGGAGGATCTGGCCCGCGCCGCCTTTGGCCGGGGCATCGCCCGTTATTCGGCCTTTCTGAGCGACCGGGAACAGCAGCTGGCGCAGGCGGCACTCAACCGCGCCGATGCGCCGGAAGAGAGCTGCCGCTTCGAGGGCGGCTGGCCCGGGGCAGAGCGCCGGGTGCTCTGCCTTGAGCCGGAGGACTGCTATCCGGCCTGCCCGGTCTGCTGCGTCCGGCTCAGGTGCCGCGGGCTGGCCGGGGCACAGCTGCCCGTCCACAAGGACTATCTGGGCAGCCTGATGGGCCTCGAGCTTCGCCGGGAGGCGCTGGGCGACATCGTCCTGCCGCCGGAAGAGCCGGGCACCGCCTATGTGTTCGCGCTGGAGCCGGCCGCAGACCTCATCTGTCAGGAGCTGCGCAGCGTGGGCCGCACCGAGGTGACGGCCCAGCTGCTGGCACTGGACGAGGTGCCGCAGTTCGCCGAGGCCGAGCGCCGTTTGCAGACGGCCACCGTGTCGTCCCTGCGTCTGGACGCTGTGCTGGCGGCTATGCTGCGGTGCAGCCGGGGCATGGCCGCAGAGCTTGTGGCGGCGGGACGGGTGGAGATCAACCATCTGCCCGCTTCCAGCGCCCACGCGCCGGTGTACCCATCGGATGTGTTCACCGTGCGGGGCAAGGGGCGCTTCCGCCTGACGGCTCTGCCGGGCAAGAGTAAAAAAGACCGACAAATCATCGAGTTCTTCCAGTATTGATGCGAAGGACCGGAATAAATGGAGGAGATCACTATGCTGACACCGCAGGACGTGCGTGCTGTCCAATTCGAAAAGAATCTCCGCGGCTACCGCACCGAGGACGTGGACCGTTTTCTGGATAAGGTAGAACAGCAGCTCGAGCAGGATGCAGGACAGATGGAGGCGCTGCGCAAGCAGGTGGCCGATCTGACTGCGGAGAACGAGACGCTGCGCCGCAGTATGCAGAGCTATGAGGCCGACGGAGATATGCTCAAGAGCGCCCTCATCAATGCCCAGCGGATGGGTGAAAACGTCATCCGCGAGGCCAACCAGAAAGCCGAGGACATCCTGCACCGTGCGAATCTGCGCGGCGACGACATCATCCGGGATGCCAACGAGCTGCTGCAGAAGGCCAGCGACCGCGCCGATGAGATCATCAGCGAGGCCAACGACAAGAAGCTGGCCGAGGAGCGGGAGTATGACCGCGTCCGTCTCGAAGTCACCCGCTTCAAGTCCGATGTGCTGAACCTCTACCGCACCCATGTGGAGTCCCTGAGCCGTCTGCCGGAGTTCCAGCAGAAGGAAGAGGCGGCCGCGCAGGATGCAGGCGAGGAGCTGCCCGAGGCAGAGGCTGCTGACGCTGAGAACGCAGAGACCGCACCCGCTGCGGACGCCCCCGAGGCCGAAGCTGCCTCCGCCGCCCCTGCTTCCGATAAGGGCGAGGACTTCTGGGAAAAGGATGAATCCCAGCTCAAGCTCGACCCGCCCCCCGCAGACCCCAACGCTGCATTTCAGGGCGTGAGCTTCAGCGAATAAAAAACCATGCATCGGCAGCAAAACGCTGTTTTCGATAATCATCAGGCGCACAACTGCGCTGCTTGCGATTGCAAAACCAATAGAGGAGAGTGTAAACCAGTGGCTAAGAATAAGTCTCAGTACGATAGTACTCTGAACCTGCCCAAGACCCTGTTTGAGATGCGTGCCGGTCTGCCCAAGAAGGAGCCGGTCATGCTCAAGGATTGGGACGACAACGACCTGTACAACCAGCTCATGAAGCACAATGAGGGCAAGCCTCAGTTCATCCTGCACGATGGCCCTCCGTATGCCAACGGCAACATCCACATGGGCACCGCGCTGAACAAGATCATCAAGGACATCATCATCCGTGAGAAGAACATGGAGGGCTTTCAGGCTCCCTATGTGCCCGGCTTTGATACCCACGGCCTGCCCATTGAGCTGAAGGCTCTGTCCTCTCTGGGCGAGAAGAAGAAGGACATCTCCAAGCTGGAGCTGCGCCAGATCTGCGAAAAGTTTGCCACCGAGCACATCGACATCATGAGCGACCAGTTCAAGCGTCTGGGCGTTATCGGCGACTTTGAGCATCCCTACCTGACCCTCAAGCCCGAGTTTGAGGCACGTCAGATCGAGATCTTCGGCGAGATGGCCAAGAAGGGCTACATCTACAAGGGCCTGAAGCCGGTCTACTGGTGCCCCGACTGCCGCACCGCTCTGGCAGAGGCCGAGATCGAGTACGGCGAGGACGACTGCGATTCCATCTTCGTGCGTTTCCACGTCTCTCAGGATCCCAACGGTGTGCTGGCAAAGCACGGCATCCCGATGGAGAAGACCTACTTCGTCATCTGGACCACCACCACTTGGACTCTGCCCGCTAACGAGGCAATCTGCCTGAACGGCCAGTTCGAGTACTCCTTCGTCAAGATCGGCGATGAGTTCCACATCATGGCCACCGACCTCGTCAAGAGCGTCATGGATTCCTGCCACATCACTGATTACGAAGTGGTGGGCGAGCCGGTCAGCGGCGCTGAGTTCGAGCTGATGCGCTACAACCACGTCTACCTGCCCAAGGAGGGCTGGGTCATCCTCGGCGACCACGTCACGCTGGAAAGCGGCTCTGGCTGCGTCCACACCGCCGGCGGCCACGGCGTCGATGACTTCAACGTCTGCCAGAAGTACCCCCAGATCCCCATCACCGTCCCCGTGGACGACGGCGGCTATCTGACCGAGCAGGCCGGCAAGTACGCTGGTCAGCGCGTCTGGGCTTCCAACAAGACCATTCTGGCCGACCTGACCGCCTCCGGCGCTGTCATGGGCCAGCTGCACATCAAGCATCAGTATCCGCACTGCTGGCGCTGCCACAACCCCATCATCTTCCGCGCCACCGAGCAGTGGTTCTGCTCCATCGCCAAGTTCCGTGAGGACGTCTACAAGGCCATCGACACCGTGACCTGGATGCCCGACTGGGGCCACGACCGGATGCACGGCATGGTCCGTGACCGCAACGACTGGTGCATCAGCCGCCAGCGCACTTGGGGCGTGCCCATCCCGGCCTTCTACTGCAAGAAGTGCGGCACCTACCACATCACCGATGCCACCATCAAGGCTGTCAGCGACCTGTTCCGCAAGGAAGGTTCCGATGCATGGTATAAGTACGAAGCCGAGCAGATCATCCCCGCAGGCGAAGTGTGCGAAAAGTGCGGTGCTTCCGAGTGGACCAAGGACACCGACATCATGGACGTCTGGTTCGACTCCGGCTCCACCCACGCCGCCGTTCTGGAAGAGCGGCCTGAGCTGCGCTTCCCGGCCGATATGTATATGGAGGGCGGCGACCAGTTCCGCGGCTGGTTCCAGTCCAGCCTGCTGACCAGCGTTGCAAGCAAGGGCTGCGCACCCTATAAGTCTGTTCTGTGCCACGGCTGGGTCGTGGATGAGCAGGGCAAGCAGATGCACAAGAGCGCCGGCAACGGCGTGGAGCCCAGCGAGATCATCAAGGACTACGGCGCTGATATCATCCGTCTGTGGGTGGCTTCTTCCGACTACACCGTGGATGTGCGTGCCGGCAAGAACATCTTCAAGCAGCTGAGCGAGGCTTACCGCAAGATCCGCAACACCGCCCGCTTCATTCTGGGCAATCTGGACGGCTTTGATCCCAACACCGACTGTGTGGCTGACGATCAGCTGCAGGAGATCGACCGCTGGGCACTGGCTGCTCTGGATGACCTGATGGTCAACACCAGCGCAGGCTACGCTGTGTACGACTTCAACAAGGTCTATCATGCAGTGTACAACTTCTGCGTTGTTGCAATGTCCAACTTCTATTTGGATGTGACCAAGGATCGCCTGTACTGCACCAACGGCGCAGGCCGCAAGGCTGCTCAGACCACCATGTACAAGATCCTTGTGGCTCTGGACAAGATCATTGCGCCCATCCTGTGCTTCACCAGTCAGGAGATCTGGGACTTCATGCCCAAGACCGAGGGCATGAACAAGTACGTTGTCTTTGAGGAGATGCCCAAGGCTGGCCAGTATGCCGCCGATGAAGCCTTCAAGGCAAAGTGGGCTCAGCTGATCGCCGTCCGTGACGAGGTGAAGAAGGTTCTGGAGCAGGCCCGTGCCGAAAAGGTCATCGGTGCTTCTCTGGAGGCTGCCGTCACCCTGTACTGCAATGATACTGTGTACAGTCTGCTCAACAGCATCCCCATGGACGAGCTGGCCGACCTGATGATCGTCTCTCAGGTAGAGCTGGTCAAGGGCGAAGGCGGCGCTGCAAGCGCTGTTGAAGGTCTGGGCGTTGCTGCTGCACATGCCACCGGCGAAAAGTGCGAGCGCTGCTGGAAGTACTCTGCCGACATCCCACCCTGTGCGCACGCTGCGCCAGCGTTGTGGAAGCCTAAGCGTTCCGCATAAAACAATGTTTTAAAGGGCGGCGCTCCCTTATACCGGGGAGCGCCGTTTTTTATACTGAATGATTTTGGGAGTATCCTATGGCATTTGTTGTTTTTAATCTGCTCGCGGCTGCGGCACTCATTGGCATCGATCAGGCCATCAAGCTGTGGGCCACCAATGTGCTGCAGCCCATTGGTGCAATGCCGCTGATCCCCCATGTGGTGGAGCTGCGGTTCGTGCTCAACCCGGGCATGGCGTTCAGTCTGCTCAGCGGCAAGCAGCTGTTCCTCATCATCGCTACCAGCGTAGCGCTGATCTTTGTGGCCTACGGGCTGTTCTTCCGCAGCCGCGGCAGATACCTGCAGCAGGCCGCACTGCTGCTGATCCTTGCCGGCGGCATCGGCAACCTGATCGACCGTGTGCTCAACGGCGAGGTGGTGGACTACATCAATCTGCTGTTCATGCAGTTTGCGGTGTTCAATTTTGCGGATATCTGCGTGTGTGTGGGCGTGGGCCTCTGGGTGCTGGTAATTTTTCTGGAAGAGTTGCACGCTGAGAACGGGCAGTCCCCGAAGGAGCAGTGAGCCATGGAACAGCGTGAATTTGTGGTGGAGCAGGAGACGGCGGGCCAGCGCATCGACCGCTTTCTGAGCGGCGAGGACACCGGCCTTTCCCGCAGTGCCCTGCAGGGCCTTGTGGCTGAGGGCCATGTGCTCTGCAACGGCAAGGCCCCGGCCAAGAGCCTGAAGCTCAAGGCAGGGGATATCATCCTGCTGGAGATTCCCGATGCAAAGCCCATCGAAGCTGTGCCGCAGGAGATCCCGCTGGACATCATCTATGAGGATGCGCACCTTCTGGTGGTCAACAAGCCCAAAGGAATGGTCGTCCACCCGGCTCCCGGCAACCCGGACGGCACCCTGGTCAACGCTCTGCTCTGGCACTGCAAGGGCAGCCTTTCCGGCATTGGCGGCGAGATCCGGCCCGGCATCGTCCACCGCATCGATAAGGACACCA
>OHZF01000532.1_pt1 | contig 14221 bp, 8 predicted proteins | sample 1580381 | NCBI WGS metagenome assembly OHZF01 (sample SAMEA3882556, study PRJEB24775) | human gut metagenome | biome: human-associated habitat; feature: intestine environment; material: feces | place: Netherlands | collected 2009/2010 | reverse complement strand
GACGATGACGTTGTAAATTTTCTTGTGGGTGAAGGACTGGATCTTCGTCTCGTAGTTGTCGTAGTCGAGGTTGATGCTCATAGACTTCTTGGCGAACACCACCGGCACGTTGAACTCGCTGGCCACCACAGCCGCGATGCCGATGCCGCTGGCCTCGATGGTGAGCACCTTGTTGATGGGCTTGCCCGCGAACAGGCGCTTCCACTCCTTGGCCATCTCCCGGAACAGCGGGATGTCCATCTGGTGGTTGATGAAGCTGTCCACCTTCAGCACGTTGCCTTCGCGGACGATGCCGTCTTTGCGGATGCGGTCTTCCAGCATTTTCATGTTCTGTCTCTTCCTCCCTGATTTCCTGTCACAAAACGGTCGATATTTCATATCAGTATACCGGAAGCCGCCCCTGTTGGCAAGGCCCTTTCTGCCCAAATTTCGCCTCTTCTCCCCGGTTTTTTCAGCGCTTTGCGTTAAAAGTACGACTTTGCCCTTTCCCGTACTCCGAGGCGCGTCCATCCGGGGACAGATTTCTTCCGTTTTCTCTTGTTTTCTGCGCAAAATCGAGTATACTGGTAGCAACCGGAAACGGCTGCTGCGGCCTGTGGGGGCCGCGCCAGAAAAAAGGAGTCACCATATGAAAACAGGGCTAGTATTAGAGGGCGGTGCCATGCGCGGGATGTTCACCGCAGGCGTCCTCGATGTTCTCATGGAGCACGGCCTCACCACCGACGGCACCATCGGGGTATCCGCCGGTGCAGTGTTCGGCTGCAACTTCAAGTCTCATCAGATCGGGCGCGTCATCCGCTACAACACCGAGTATTGCGACGACAAACGGTATGCCAGCTTCGGCAACCTGCTGCGCACCGGCAATCTCTATAGCGAGGATTTCTGCTACCACATCGTGCCGGAAAAGCTCGACCCCTTCGACGAGGAGGCTTTCCGCGCCTCGCCGATGGACTTTTTCGTCGTCTGCACCGACCTGCGCACCGGCGAACCCATCTACCACAAGTGCCGCACCGGCGATGCCGAGGACGTGCGCTGGATGGAGGCCTCGGCGTCCATGCCGCTGGCCGCCAAAGCCGTCCGGATCGGCCACTATGCCCTTCTGGACGGCGGCGTAGCTGACTCCATCCCCGTCCGCTTCTTCGAGAGTCTGGGCTACAAGCGCAACATCATCATCCTGACCCAGCCCAAAGGCTTCGTAAAAAAGAAAAATCCCTTTCTTCCTGCCATCCGGGCACGGTATCTGCGCTACCCTGCCTTTGTGGCGGCGGTGGCCGACCGCCACGAGCGGTACAACGAGACGCTCTCCTACATCGCCATGCAGGAATCCACCGGCAGAGACTTTGTCATCCGCCCGCCTATCCCGCTGGAGATCGGCGCTATGGAGCGCGACCCCGCCCAGCTGCGCCGGGTCTACGATACCGGCCGCGCCGTGGCGGAGAATCAGCTGGATAAGATTGAGGCTTTCCTGAATGAAGTGAAGGCGATGGAGGAATAACCTCTCCTATAGAGCACTCGCCCGGCAAGACCTCTCAGTCGCTGACGCGACAGCTCCCCTTAGAAGGGGAGCCATTGGCAGGCCGGGCAGCTTTCATCTGGACGCCTGAAGTCCAATATAACGCAAAAGATAGTGCCCTGCTACAGAGGGTAGCAGCCTCGGAACGATGTTCCTTGTCAAGCTGCTGTGAATCTCTGTAGCAGGGCACTATTGTTTTTGATACAGATAAACTTTGCTCGTCCAGCGTGGGCTTTACCGGCACGCCAGTGGCTCTCCCTCTGGGAGAGCTGTCACCGAAGGTGACTGAGAGGGCTTACTGCGTATCCGTTTCCGAGATGGGCGTATCCAGCTCATCGGCGGGCGCGGAGGCATCCACTGCTGCTTTTCCGCCCTTTTTCTCCTTGCGGGGCGCTTTCTCCTTTTCGGGCTTGCCGCCCTTGGGGCCGCGCTTGCTGCGAATGCGCTTTGCCAGCAGCAGGAGCAGCACCAGCAGGGCCGCGCCGCCGACGCAGAACGCCCAGACGGGAAGTTTGCTGGGCACAAAGGCCACTTCCACTTCGGTGCCGGTGACGGTAAAGGTGGTGTAGCTGCCGAAGCTGCCCGTCTCCACTCGCTGCCAGCTGCCGTCGGCCTGCTTGACGTAGACCTTGCCCTCGGCCTTGCCCGGGGTCAGGTAGCGGATCTGATGGGTCTCGTTGCCGTCGTCGGTGAACTCCAGCAGCCACTGCTCGGTGACGCCATGGACGTCGGCTGTGATGTCCTGCTGGGTGACCTGCACCGCGTTGGAGCCGCCGAAGAAGCCGTCCACATAGAAGACCGGGCGACCATTCTCACGGGTCACGCTGCTGCCCAGCGCCGGGATGTAGGAGGTGTACTCCACATTCACTACGGTGTCGGTGTGGAGGGCATCCAGCACGGGGGTGCTCCACTCGGCGTAGTAGCCCTCCTTCTGGGGGATCTCCGGGTAGTCGGCCTCCGTGAAGGACGCGCCGTAGTCGAAGCTGATCTTTTTGATGGTGTGGCCGTCAGCCTTGAAGACGAGGTTCAGCTTGCGGAAGGCCGTGGGCAGGCCCTCCTGCGCGAGCAGGGTCTCATAAGTGACCGGCTCGGCCTGACCGGCCCGGCTCAGGCGGTCGATGCCCTGCAGGTCGTCGGAGACGAAGAGGTTGCCCACGAAGCTGCCGTCCTGACCGCCGGAGATGGCGCCCACATACTGCTGGCCTGCCAGCACCGAGACGAGGGCGCGGTTGTTGATGGCGATAAGGCTGCCGTCGGTGAGGTCGCTGTCGCTGCCCTGACCCACGATGCCGCCGACGTACTTCTCACCGCTGAGGGCGCATTTTGCCCAGTTGCTGCGGAGCTTTGCGCTGGCCGCACCAGCGATGCCGCCCACCTGATTGACGCCGGTGACGTCGCCGTAGGACTCGCAGGCCGTCACAAGGCCCAGCTCCTCCTGACCCACGATGCCGCCGACCATGTCCTTCTTGGCGGTGACGCTGCCCTCGTTGGTGTTGCCGATGAGGACGGCGCTGACGGTGTAGGAGGTGCGCAGGAGCGAGGTGCCCTCGTCCTTATTGTCCTCCTCGGGGTCCAGCAGGTTCTCGACGCCCATGGTGCCGGCGATGCCGCCCACGTTCATGTCTGCGTCGATGGTGCCCCGGTTGATGCTGTTCTCGATCTTGCCGTCGGACTGGGCGGCGATGAGGTCTTCGGACTCATCCTCATAGATGGTCTTGCTGCCCGGGTCGCTGATCTCCTGCACGGCGTCCAGCATCAGGTTGGACACGACGCTGACCTGTGCGGTCACAGCCCGCATCTTGGCGGTCAGCTGCTCGCTGGAAGCCCGCATGGTGCTGTTGATGTCCTCCATCTTATCGGTCAGGCCGCTGACCGCATCAAAAAGGGAGTCCTTGGTGTTGGTCAGCTCCGCCGAGGGACGAGGCACCTTGATGGGGTCCTGCTGGTTGAGCCAGTGGAGGATGTCGCGGGTCTGGCTCATCATGTCGGTCAGCCCGCCGAGGCCGTCCTGCAGCTGGCCCAGCGCCACAGAGGTATGGACCAGCGTTGCGCTGGTGAGGGCGGCGTCGGTCTTGAGCAGGTCGATGGAGTCGCTCAGGTCGTCCATGCCATCGCTGAGTTTATCGGACGCATCTCTCAGCCTTTCGATGCCGCTCTTGATGTCGTCTGCGCCGTCCAGACCGCCGACCCAGTCCTTGATGCTGCCCATGATGTCGTCGGTGATGCTGCCCATCCCGGTCAGGGCGTCAGAGGTCTTGGTCAGGGCCGACGCCAGCTCGGGATGGTCGGCGGCAGAGACGGCCTTAGCCGCACTGCCCACGATGCCGCCCATCTGGGTGGTGATGGTGGAGATGGTTCCGATGGCGCTGGCGATCTGAGAGGTCGCGCGGGCGATGTCACTGTCGTTGGACAGGAGGGACGCCGTCCGCAGCAGGCCCATGCCTGCGGTGACGGCCTTCATGGCCGGAGAGAGGCCGCTGCCCAGCGTAAAGACGCTGGCCACAGAGTTGGCCACCTTCAGCAGCTCGATGCCGGTCTTGAGGTTCTGATCGGACTTTGTATCCGGGGAGAGGGAGTCGTAGGCCGAGAGGATGCCGGAGATGGCCTGCGAGGCGGCAGTGTCGTCGCCGGTGTTGATGGATTCCAGCAGCTTCTTGATGCCGTTGGAGATACCATGCAGGCCGTCGCGGTTATCTGCGGCGGCGTCTGACACCTTATCCAGACTGTCGCTGGTCTTGGCAAGGGCGCGGGAGGCCATCAGCATCTCCGCAGCCATCTCGCGGATGGCCCACTTGAGGCTGCCGGTGGCTTCGGCGAGCTTGGTCATGGCGTCCTCGCCGGTGTCCATGACCGGCTCCAGCTTGGTGAGGGTATCGGCCAGCAAAGTGGAGGCACGGTCGATCTCGTCGGCCACCTCATCGCCGTAGCCGCTGGCCTGATCGTCCAGCTGGCGGGCCGTGGCAATAGCGGTATCCATCTGGCTGGTCATGGCGTTGAAGGAATTGGAGATGCTGGTGGTGGAGTTCTCGATGACGCCGGTGGTGTCGTCCACGAGGCCCCGCAGCACATCCAGCTCGGAGCGGAGGCGGCGGATGGTGTCCTTGGACAGGTCCAGCTCCCGGTAAGGCTCGGCCTGACCGGCGATGCCGCCCACGTCCTTGCGGCCCAGCACACGGCCCTGATTGACGCAGCCGGACACAAGGCCGTCGGTGCGGCCCACGATGCCGCCCACGTTGTAGCCGATGTGCTCGTAGCCGATGGTGCCGGTGTTGACGCTGGTGAGGATCATGCCGGAGGAGCGGCCCGCGATGCCGCCGGTATCGGTGGCGACGTTGGTGGTGGAGCTGCCGCTGTTGTCGGAGGAGTCGATGCTGGCCTTCCGACTGTTGATGTAATCCACCATTTTTGCCGTGAAGCCGTCGGTATCCAGCGAGGCCTCCTGATACTCAGTGTTGATGCTGCCGACGTTCGTACAGCCGGTAATCGCGCCGAGGTTGTAGCCGGTGATGCCGCCGGTGGCGGACTTGCCGGTGACGATGGCCCGGGCGGTACAGTGGTCGATCGTTCCCTCGGCCTCGTTGCGGCCCACGATACCGCCCACTTCGCTGTCGCCGGTGACGACGCCGGTGAACTGGCAGCTGATGAGGGTGCCGTGGTTGATGCCCACGATGCCGCCGGTGGTGGTGTCCTTGGTGTCCGAGACGGACACGACGCCCCGCACGCTCAGGGACTCGATGGAGCCTTTTTCCTCCACGATGCCGAAGAGGCCCGCCGGGGAGTACTCGCCCGACACCGTCAGGTCGGAGATGGTGTGGCCGTTGCCCTTGAACTGTCCGCTGAAGGACGGGATGGGCGCCCAGAACATCCCCTCAAGGGAGAGGTCCTGCTGCAGGACGACGGTCTTGCCCACCGACCACTGATCGTAGGCACAGCTCTTGGCCAGCGAAAGCAGGTCCGAGACGCTGTTGATGTAAATGGTATCGCTGTCATCAGACGCGAACACCGGCAGAGCGATGCTCAGCGTCAGCACAGCGGCCAGAAGCGCAGCCGTCAGGCGGCGCAGCAGCTTATTCTTCTTCATTCTGCACCTCCTGCGGTCTGTTGTCATCCAGTTCCTGCGCCACATTGCCCGAGATAACGGTCAGCTGGACGTCACCGTCCACGATGGCGTTCATCGTACCGGCCACAGAGCCGTGGATCTCGCCCTGCACGATGCCGTTGACCCGCATCCGGCCATTGCCGCTGCTGCGTGCCACCAGCTTGGGCACGGCGAAGCTCGTCTTATCGACGATTTTAGAGCCAACCAGCAGGATCTGGGGCAGGACGAAGAGGACGAGGAAGATGGAGATGATGGTGCCTCGGCCAAGGCACTGGCCGATGCCCACGATGCAGGCGTCGGAGGTCATCTGGCCGATAAGGGTGCCCGACACGGCCATGATCGTGCCGGAGGTCAGGATGGTGGGGAAGGCAAAGTTGATGGTCTCGATCATGGCCTGCTCGTGATCCATCTTGTCCTTCAGCTCGCTGAAGCGGGTACCGATGACGATGGCGTAGTCGATGTTCGCACCCATCTGGATGGAGCTGACGATCAGGTAGCCCATGAAGTAGAGGTTGGTGTGGGAGAAATAAGGGAAGGAGAAGTTGAGCCAGATCGCGCCTTGAATGACCACGATGAGCAGCAGGGGCATGCCCACCGACTGGAAGGTGAACAGCAGCACCAGCAGGACGATGAAGATGGACACGACGCTGACGACGACGTTGTCGATGGCGAAGGACTTCTGGAAATCGTACTCGTTGGTGGCGTCACCGGCCATGTACAGCTCGCCGTCCGGGTAATACTTCCGGGCGATGGAGCGGATGGTATCGGTGAACTCATAGGTCGTCTGGCCGGCCTCCAGCGAGGGGCTGAGGTAGATGAGGACGCGGTTGTACTTGTCGCCCTGCAACTGAGCCAGTGCGCTCTCCATCTTCTCCCGGGCCTCGTGGAGGTCGTCCAGTTCCTCCTGCGAGAGGGAGACGATGCCGGTGTCGGCCTCGTCGCAGACGTAGAGGAACATATCCACAAGGGGCACCCGGTACGAGGCAAAGTTGCCGATGATCTGGCCGTACTCCTCGTTCTCGATGGCGTAGGCGGTGTAGACGAGCTGGGCGGCCTCGTAGTCGAGGTCGGCCATCTCGGAGAACTGGCGGGCGGTGAGCTTGTCTTCCAGCATATAGCCGTCCTGGGCCTCAATGTTGGACAGGCCCTGCGTATGGTCGATCTCGTCGTAGCTTTCCAGCTCCTCCAGCATCTTTTTCTCGACGCTGTAGTCGTCATTCTTGGGGTAGACGAGGGCCACGAGGTTGGATTTCGTAAAATTCTCCTCGATCATCTGGTCCGCGATGAGGGATTCGTTCATCTTGGGCACCTTGATGACATCGTAGCCGTAGGCGTAGGGGCAGAGGCTCGAGAAGTGGTAGGCGATGAGGATGACCACCACGAAGATGGCGGGGACGATCTTACGGGTACGCCATGCAAAGCGGCCCACGAAGGGGATGTCCGGCACGAAGTTCTTGTGCTTGGTCTTGTCCATGTAGGGGCCGAAGAGCATCAGCAGACCAGGCATGACCACGAACACCGAGATCATCGAGAAGAGGATGGCCTTGATGAGGCAGGTGGCCATATCCGCGCCGATCTTGAACTGCATGAACAGCATGGCCACCAGACCACCGATGGTGGTCAGGGAGCTGGAGCTGATCTCCGGGATGCTCTTGCTCAGCGACTCGATGACAGCTTCCTTCAGCGGCATGGTCTGGTGCTCTTCTTTAAAGTGGTTGCAGAAGATGATGGCATAGTCCAGCGACAGGGCCAGCTGCAGGATGTTCGTCACCGAGTTGGAGACGAAGGAGATGGTGCCCAGCAGGAAGTTGGTGCCCATGTTCAGGATCATGCCCACCACAAAGGTGAGGATGAGGACGGGCACCTCGGCGTAGGTCTGGGAGGTGAAGATCAGCACCACCACAATGATGACGGCGACGTACACCATGATGACCTGCACCTCGGCATCAATGGTCTCCTGCTGGGTGTTGCCCAGCGAGGTGGAGACGTAGATGTCGTAGTCGGCCAGATACTCCTTCACCCGGTCGAGGGCCTCGAGGCACTGGTCGTCCTCCTCGGGGTAGTCGAAGGTGATGGAGTAGAGGGCCGATACCGAGTCCTTATTATAGTGGTCTGTGGTGTCATCGTAGTCCAGCATCTGGACGCCCTTCAGCTCGGTGAGCTGATCGGAAAGCGCATCAGCCTCGTCGGGGGTGATGTTGGCCACCATGACGTCGGCAGAGCCGTAGGTCGTGAACTGATCCTCCATGATGTCCAGACCCAGACGTGTCTCTGAGGTCTTGGGCAGATAGGTGGTCATGTCCGTCTCGACCTTGACCCATTTCACCGCGAATACCGTGAAAATGGTCGCCAGAACGACGAACAGGAACACAAGGTTGCGGCGCTCTACGATCTGGCGCGCAAGCTTGTGCATAAAGTCTATCTGTGGTTTTTCGTGTTCGTTCAAAGCGTCTGACCTCCTTTACGATGGTTTGTCGGCAGTTTCATCCCCGGGGATGGGCTGCACAGTCGTCTCATAAGCAACCTCCGTTTGATACACAACTTTTGGTGATTTTGTTAAAATTCACACGGCAATATTTGTACAAATGATATAATAAAGCCCGACCTGTCAAAATGCAATCAACAAAGCCGCTCGAATGATAAAATTAACCCATTCTTTGCCGGAGCGAAGCTTGCCTCAATGCCTGCGCCGCCTGCGCGGGCCTGCATTGACATAGCCGAACACCGTGCCGCACACGCCGCCGACGATATGCATGAAGTTGGCCACATTGTCCCTCACAAAGATGATGTCATACACCTGCTGGCCCAGATAGAGCGCCGCCACCAGCAGCATGGTCACCGGGATGCCGCCGGAAAAGCCGGACAGGGACGCCAGCATGATGAGCATAAAGACGATGCCCGACGCCCCCAGCAGGGCCGTGCGGGGGAACAGAAGGCACTGCAATACGCCCGAGATGAGGGCCGTGAGCAGGATGCCCTTCAGAAGCGGCAGACTGCCGTACTTTTCCTCCATCGGCGGGCCGACCACCAGCAGCAGGAGCATATTGTTGATAAAGTGGTCCCAGCTGCCGTGCCCCAGCACATGGCCGAAGAGCCGGAAATAGAACAGCGGGTCTTTCAGCGAGGAGCGGTAGACGCTGAACAGATGGGTGGTGGTCCAGCCGCCGGTGTACCGGCCCAGAAACAGTGCCCCCAGCGAGAGGAGGAAAAATGTCAGGATGACCGGCGAATTGTACTGGACCGCCAGCGTGAATTTAGGTCGTTTCGTGTCTGTTTCCTTCTTTCCCAGCGGGCCGTCCGGGCCGCAAGCTGCGTGATGAAGCAATGATACCATAAGTTCCAAGGCTTTTCCAGATTTTTTCCGCCAGAGAAGCCGATTTTCCGACCCTTCAGCCCCGGGTCTGCACCCAGTAGGCACCCATGCTCTGGCCGGGCTGGTCGGTGACTTCGTCCCGGAGGTAGTCTGCAAGGCCCACGGCCTCCGGCTGCCAGCTGTGGGCGGCCTCCACGGTGGGGTACTCCACCTCGGCGTACCAGAACTCCGTGGGCTGGCCCTCATCCACATGGTTCACCTCCAGCACCGCGCCGTCGGGCAGCCGGTAGCTGCGGCGGAGCTTCGGGATGAGGGGCTTCGCAATGATCTTCGTCTCAAGGTCGCGGAAAAGTGCTTCGTCGATGTCCCGCTCGATCTCCTCCCGGGCCAGCCCACCGCCCGACTTGAAGCAGAGGACATAGCTGGTCTTTCCGCCGGTGAGGGCCTCTTCCCGGATGCGGACGGTGGGTTGCACGCTGATGTAGCCCTGCCGCATGGCAAACTCCTCCTCCGGCACCAGCCCCTCCGGCCAGCCCGTCACCATCCATTTGCGCTCGATCTCCATGATGTTTTCCTTCCTTTCGGTGGTTTTTGTATTTATTCTAGCACACTTTTATGGTATTATAAAGAAGCAGCCGACCGCGTGCAAAAGCCTCTCCCTTTGGGAGAGGTGTCACCGAAGGTGACGGAGAGGGCAAGCCGCCTGTGGCACAGTCTCCGCACAGCGATAAGCAGTTCCTTTGTCAAAGCGATGCTGTCACAGCGTCCGTGCGTTTCCTTCAGCATCCTTGCCCTCTCAGGCGCTTCGCGCCAGCTCTCCCAAAGGGAGAGCCTTAAAAAGCATCAAGGAGCAATCATATGAAATCAGACCGCACCTACCCCATTTATAAAGTAAGCAAAAAAGCCGAGGCCAGCCTTGTGGGCGGACACCCGTGGGTGTACGAGAACGACATCCTCGCCTTCCCCGAGAGCGAGCCGGAGAACGGCACCCTCGCCGATGTGGTGAGCACCAAGGGTGCCTACCTCGGCACCGGCTTCGTCTCCCTCAAGAGCAAGATCCGCGTTCGTCTCATCTCCCGCAACGCCAACGATACCTTCGACGCCAGCTTCTGGCGGCGTCGGGTGGAGTATGCGTGGGCCTACCGTAAGACCGTCCTTGAGCCGGACGACCTCTCGGCCTGCCGGGTCATCTTTGGTGAGGCCGACCAGTTCCCGGGCCTGACCGTGGACCGCTTCAACAACATCCTCGTCACCCAGACCCTCAGCGTGGGGATGGAGAAGCTCAAGCCCCTCCTCTTCCCCCTCCTCGCCGAGGTGCTGCGGGCCGACGGCCAGACCATCGACGGCATCTACGAGCGCAACGATGAGGCTCTGCGCGCAAAGGAAGGTCTTGAGCAGAACAAAGGCTGGTTTGAGCTGCCAGGTGAGACTCACCCGGCAAGCACCCAGACCGAGATCTGCGAGAACGGCGTCTACTACCACGTCGATTTCGAGAACGGCCAGAAGACCGGTTTCTTCCTTGATCAGAAGTACAACCGCCGGGCGGTGGCACGCCTTGCTGCAGGTCACACCGTGCTGGACTGCTTTACCCACACCGGCAGCTTTGCACTGAACGCCGCTGCGGGCGGCGCTGCCCGTGTGACCGCCGCCGACATCAGCGCCGAGGCCATTGCCATGGCGCAGCGCAATGCCCAGCGCAACGGTCTGACCAATATGGACTTTTTGTGCGAGGACACCTTTGAGCTGCTGCCCCGCTTGGAAAGAGAGGGACACCCCTACGATTTTATCATTCTGGATCCGCCGGCCTTTACCAAGGCGCGCCGCACTGTGGAGAACGCCATGCGCGGTTACAAGGAGATCAACTACCGTGCCATGAAACTGCTGCCCCGCGGCGGCTATCTGGCAACTGCCAGCTGCTCCCACTTTGCCACCGAGGAGCTGTTCATCAAGATGCTGCGCGCCGCTGCAAAGGATGCGCACCGCCAGCTGCGGCAGATCGAGGTGAAGCAGCAGGCACCGGATCATCCGATCCTGTGGGGCGTGCCGGAAACAAATTATCTGAAGTTCTTCCTCTTTCAGGTTATTTGACGACGATTTAAAAATTGCTCCGCTTCGCTCTGCAATTCATTAAGGTAATTTTATTTTATACTTTCGTGTTTGTCGCGTCCCCGACACTTGTCAGGGCAAAGCCCTTCCATCTGCTAACGCAGACCGCTCGCCTGCTTGAAAGCCCCACTGGGGCTTTCATTGCTACGCAACCGCAGGGCTGCTCCAAATGCATTTTCACGAGTGGAGTCGTAGAGATAAGCGTCAGAGTATAACAAAAGTGGGTGCTATCCGAAAATAGCACCCACTTTTTTGTATATTGAAAAATAAAATTTACTCTGCGTACAGCTTTATGATGTTCAGCAAGATCTCAGTGCAGCGGTCCATGCGCTCAGCGGTGATGCACTCGCATACGCCGTGGAAATTGAAGCCGCCGGTGCCCAGATTGGGGCAGGGCAGGCCTTTCCAGCTCAGCATAGCACCGTCGGTGCCGCCGCGCACCGGAATTTCTTCCGGTTCCAGCCCGGCCATGCGGGTGGCCTTGCGGGCGGTCTCTACTAAGTGGAAATGCGGCTTGATTTTTTCCAGCATGTTGCGGTAGCTGTCCTTGATCTCCACGGTCACAGTGCCTTCGCCGTACTTTCCGTTCAAAAATTCGGCAATATCCAGCATGTTGTCCTTCTTGAACTGTAGCTTTGCGGCATCGTGGTCGCGCAGGATGTAGCCCAGCTTTGCGGTGGTCACATCGCCGTACATCTGGCACAGGTGGTAGAAGCCCTGGCGGCCCTCGGTGGTCTCAGGCCGTGCCATTACCGGCAGAGCCTGGTGGAACTCCATGGCCACGTTGGAGGCGTTGATCATGGTGTCCTTGGCGGTGCCCGGGTGCACCGAGAAGCCGCGGATGGTCACGGTGGCGGAAGCGGCGTTGAAGTTCTCGTACTCAATGGAGCCGGCATCGCCGCCGTCCACCGTATAGGCAAAGTCGGCACCGAAGCCCGGAATATCGAACAGCTCTGCACCCTCGCCGATCTCTTCATCCGGAGTAAAGGCGATACACAGCTTGCCGTGGGGCAGGCCTTTTTCCTGAATGGTTTCAACAGCGGTCAAAATTTCGGCAATACCGGCCTTATCGTCGGCACCCAGCAGGGTGGTACCGTCTGAGGTGATGAGGGTCTCGCCCTTCATGGAAGTAAGGAAGGGGAACACAGAGGGCTTCATCACCATGCCGGTGGCGGGCAGAGTTACGTCGCCGCCGTTGTAGTTTTCCCACACAACGGGCTGCACATTCTCACCGCTGGCATCGTCGGCAGTGTCCATGTGGGCAATCAGGCCCAGAGCGTGTTGATCCTCACAGCCGGGCGTGGCAGGCAGGGTGCCATAGACGTAGCAGTGCTCGTCCACATGGGCATCCTCCATGCCAAGGGCCTTCATCTCATCCACCAGCTGGCGGGCAAGGTCAAACTCCCGTTCAGCGGAAGGGTGCGTACCGGAGTTTTCGTCCGAGGTGGTATGCACCCGGACATAATTCAAAAGCCGTTCATAAGCGCGCATAAGGCACACTCCTTTTATATTTCAGTGATGTATACTTCTCAGTTCCTTTATCATACCCTCTTTTCCGACAATTTACAACTGTTTTGCGCGCATTCATATGGAGAGATGAATCCTCATTTTTAAGGTGAACAAAATTCACGCAATAAAATGCATCCATCTGTGCAGAACGTGCTACAATAGGTACAAAATAAGCCGGGAGGGAAGTTTTATGGCAACAAAAGTCTTTTTTTACACCCTGCGCCCCTACGATGAGCTGGGCATCGCGCAGCGGCTGGCACCGCAGCTGGATGTTGAGTTTGGCTCTACGCAGGAGTATCCCACGCTGGAAAATGCTGAACTGGCAAAGGGCTATGATGCCGTGTCGGTAACGCCCTGTGATATGAGCGCGCCCATGGTCAAGCGGTTTCACGAGCTGGGCGTAAAGTCCATCTGCTGCCGTTCCATCGGCTATGACCACGTAGACCGCGAGACGGCCCGGGAACTGGGCATGAAGGTGGCTAATGTGGACTACCCGCCAAACGGCGTTGCAAACTTTGCCATTATGCTCATGCTGATGAGCTTGCGCAAGGCAGGGCACATCCTCAAGCGCGGCGAAGCGCAGGACTACTCCCTGCAGGGAAAAATCGGCCGCGATATTTCCACCTGCACTGTGGGGGTGATCGGTACAGGCCGCATTGGCCGCACGGTGCTGCAGCATCTGTCCGGCTTTGGCTGCCGCCTGCTGGCCTACGACCTGTACCCCAACGACGAGGTAAAGAAGATCGCCGAGTATGTGCCGCTGGAGACCCTGCTGGCGGAAAGCGATGTCATCACTCTGCACACCAACGCTACGGAGGAGAATCACCATCTCATCGACACCAAAGCAATTGAGCGCATGAAGCCGGGCGTGACCATCATCAACACCGCCCGCGGCAAGCTGATCGACAGCGATGCACTGATTGCCGGGCTGGAAAGCGGCAAGATTGGCGCGGCGGGCCTGGACGTGCTGGAAAATGAGAACGGCCTGTACTATTATAATCGCATGGGCGATGTGATCCCGAACCCGGAGCTGGCGGCTCTGCGCAGCATGCCCAATGTGATCCTGACCGACCACACGGCTTTCTACACCCACGAGGATGTGGAGAGCATGGTGCGCGGTGTGCTGGAAAGCGCGGTTGCCTTTGAAAAAGGCCAGCCCACCCGGCATGATGTGACGGACCTTTGATTTGTCCGGCAGACGATTTTGAATGGCCACCGTTGCACTCTGGTCATCTTCAACGGAAACAGTATTTCTGAATAGAGCAGATCCCGGCAGACTACGGTCTGCCGGGATCTGCATTTTCACGGGAGGGGGTGCAGCGGAAAACGGCATTCCGTTTGTTTGAAGCATCTGCCGGTTGGGACCCTTCCGGTGAAAAAGGGATTCCTGAAAATCCGCAGATTTTCAGGAATCCCCAATAAAAAATAATTATTCCGCTAAAAATGCTCAGAGCAAAGCGGAGAGCATTCAAATGGTAATCAACCCAGACTGATGCCCATGCGGCGGGCGACGGTGAGCAGGTCGCAGTTCTCCGGCACGTTGCGGGTCTTGCCTGCAATGTCGGCCAGACGGTTCTCGGTGACATGGCGGTTCACCATGGCAACGGTCACGCCGTAGCGCTCGATCTCCACCAGCTTTGCCGCATAGCTGCCGAACTGGGTGGCCAGCACACGGTCGTAG
>OHZF01000517.1_pt1 | contig 14423 bp, 10 predicted proteins | sample 1580381 | NCBI WGS metagenome assembly OHZF01 (sample SAMEA3882556, study PRJEB24775) | human gut metagenome | biome: human-associated habitat; feature: intestine environment; material: feces | place: Netherlands | collected 2009/2010 | reverse complement strand
CATGATCTTAGAGTGATGGAACCCGCCATTATACACATAAATCTTTGCCCCTTTCTTACGCAGCTTGTTTGCTGTATAGAACGCGGCATCGGGGGTAAAAGGAATATCCGATTTGCCCGGTATCATGATTTCTACTTCAACGCCTCGCTTCAACGCACGTTTTATGGCTTTTTTAATGCTTGGAATGGGAGTGAAATAGGGATTCACTATTTGTATTTTATCCTGTGCGGCATCAATGGACTTGATATAAGTCTGCCTCATCAGTTTGGGCTCTTTTTTCGGAATACGGTCTACAATAGCTACATTCTTATTTCCCTTGAAAGTAGAATCGTTTCGTAGGGGATAGTATTGGCTTCCGCTTACGTGTTGTTTAGTGCTTTTGTTCCACATGGCCAGGAAGATGTCCTGCAATTCGTTTACGGCATTTCCCTCTATACGGATATGCATGTCGCGCCAGTCGCCTATTTCCGGCAGACCCTTTATGTAGTAATTGGCTATGTTCATGCCACCGGTATATCCTATTTTTCCGTCTATGACTACAATCTTGCGATGGTCTCTGTGCAGGGCATGATTGATATAGGGAAATTTGAAAGGGTCGAATTTGACAATTTCTATACCTTTGTCACGGATTGCCTTTATGTGTTTCTTTTTTAATGGCTTGTTGTTTGACAAGTTGCCGAAGGCATCAAATAAAGCTCTAACTTCCACCCCTTCTTTTACTTTCTCCCCCAATAAATCAAATAGTGCGTTCGCTATGGAATCGTTACGAAAATTGAAGTATTCTAAGTGGATATGATGTTTGGCATGCCGTATTTCTTCAAAGAGATCGATGAATTTGGCCCGACCGCTTTTTAATAATTTCAGTTTGCTGTTTTGGGTGATAGGAATGCCGGCGTCCTTTAAGAAGTTGATAACGGCAGAGTCGCTTGTATAGGCTGGTACAGTATCTGTTACCGCTATATGGATGTTGGTCACTTCTTGTGACTGCGCTGTTTTTACAGTGAAGGGTAAGATGAATAAAAGTATTAAATAAATATGTTTTTTTATATCAAACTTCATTGTTTTTTTTATTAAAGCTGCAAAGGTATTTATTATTCTAGGAATGAACAAGCCATCGGTATTATTTATGTTTAAAAGGGAGAAATAGAACAGTGTGGTCATTCTGTTTAAACAGTTGATAAATTGGGCGGTAGAAATTTAATGAAGACTGCTTTTTATTATTCTATTCATATCTTTCTTCAGGTTCGGTATAAACATCTGTAGTGTGTGTGAAAGAAGTTTGTCAGTCCGGCCTTTCTGCTGTTATGACATTCAAGAGGAGGAGATACTGAAAAAAATAATAACCTGTCAGCGGGATTAAAAGAATGCATATCGCATCTCCAGCCCTGTTGCATAAGCCTTTTCTGTCTTCTGATTAAACCTTTTTATACGGATGTATTCTATCTCCATAGCCTTTGGAGTTATCTCCATAAGCTTTGGAGTTATCTCCCAAGGCTATGGAGTTAACTCCAAAGGCTTACGGAGATAGAACAAACAGGAAAAAAACCTTTAACCATACGGCGGGAAAGGTTTAGAAATATAGACAAGAGCTTTTAAGGATGAATCTGATTACAAAGCTACGCATTCCTTAAGCAGGGAGGAAAAGTCCCCAGACTGCCTTCTTATAAAAAAGCGAAACAACATATTGGCAGGAAGATATACATCTGACTACATGTATGTTATATAGCAACAAGTCGAAATGCTAAAGTGAGGGCATATATCCAATCCCAATCTTTACTTTTGCCTGTCATACAAACCATCCATAAAATTACGAACGCTCGTACAGGGGGGTATCACAAACAATTGTATGAAATAAATCCCCACTAAATTTCTGCTGACCCAAAAGCCGGATAAGCCCTCATTTCAGCAGGCTGAAGGATTTATATCCGGATGAAGGAAATAAAGTGAAAATGGTTCATTATAACCAACTGATTAACAATAAATTAGCTTAAAATGAAGGATTTGAAGGAAAAAAAACAGGTTATAGAGCCAAATCTTCTCTATAACCTGCATATACTCAAATCACCTTGAAACAATCAGAGAGTGATATCTTTCATTATCTTTTCTAATGCTCCGGCATTATGGTTCACATAATTTCCGGCAGCTTTCCCTGCTTGTTGCAAATAAGCCTCATCCGACAGGAATTTGTCCATCAACCGTTTAAAATCATCATAACCGGTTACTTCAAAACCGCCTTTCTGCTCCAACAAATGTTGCGCCTCGCGGAATTTCTTGTTGTTAGGTCCGAATATCACAGGAATACCATATACAGCCGCTTCCAGCACATTATGAATTCCAACTCCAAAGCCACCCCCAATATACGAAATCTCACCATATCGGTAAATGGAGGACAGCAGTCCGTAACAGTCGATAATCAAACAATCGGCCTGTGTCACATTTTCTTCCGTAGCCTCGGTATAGCGGATGCACGGACGTTTCACCTTATCTAAAATCTCCTTCAAATGACTGTCGCTCACCACATGAGGAGCAATAACCAGCTTCATCTCAGGATGCTCATTGAAATACTTGATAAAAATATCCTCATCCGGTCCCCATGAGCTGCCTGCAACAAAAGTCAACGAATCACCTTTGAACTTCTCCACCAGCGGAAGCTGCTTGGCTTGATGGCAGATATCCAGCACGCGGTCAAAACGAGTATCGCCCACAACTGTCACATCGGTCACGCCAATTGTCGCCAGCAATTCTTTGGAAACTTCGTTTTGTACAAACAAATGAGCAAAAGTCCTCAGCACCTCACTATATCTCTTCCCATACCAACGGAAAAAAATCTGATTGGGACGGAAAATGGAAGATACGCTATAGGTGGGAATACCTCTCCTATGCAACTCATTCAAGTAATTCTGCCAAAATTCGTACTTGATAAAAAACACCATACAGGGATTAGCCAATTCTACAAACCGACGGACATTACGCGGAGTGTCGAAAGGCAGATAGCAGACAAGATCTGCCCCCTGGTAGTTCTTTCTCACTTCATACCCTGAGGGAGAAAAGAAAGTCTGCAATATTTTATATTCGGGATGCTCCTTACGGATACGTTCTATCAAAGGGCGTCCCTGTTCGAACTCCCCCAATGAAGCTGCATGAAACCAAATATAACGGGCATTTTTGTCTATCTTGTTACGCAAGATATCAAATACTTCCCGGTGTCCTTTCACCATTTTGGCGGGCTTGGCGCTGAACAGGCCGGCAACCTTCACCCCGAATAGATAAATATAGATGACTAAGTTATAAATCATAACTATCGGCTATTACTTGAGCACTTCCACAGCCCGACGAATGCGTCGCAATGTTTCTTCTTTCCCTAAAACGGCTGAAATATCAAACATATGCGGGCCTTTACCCTCACCTACCAAGGTTAAACGGAAAGCATTCATTATATTACCCAAGTGATAACCTTTATCTTCTATCCATTTCATGACCACAGCTTCCTGGTTCTCCAGCGAGAAGTCGTCCAAGGCCTCCAACACGTCCGCCAACTCCAGCATACGTTCGGGAGAGTCCTCTTTCCAACGTTTTTTACGGGTCTTCTCATCATATTCCGTAGGAGCGACGAAGAAGAATTTGCAAGTTTCCCACAAATCCTTGATAAAACTTACACGATCTTTCATCAAACCTACCACGGTCACTACTTTATCCATAGGAGCTTCAATGCCGTGCTCTTTCAAGATCGGCATGAAAAGCCCGGCTACTTCCTCATTGCTTTTCTTCAATATATATTCATGGTTAAACCATTTTCCTTTTTCAAAGTCGAATTTCGCTCCGGCTTTGCTGCAACGGTGCAGGTCGAAAAGCTTCACCAGTTCATCCAAAGACATCAGTTCCTGGTCATTGCCCGGATTCCATCCCAACAGGGCAAGGAAATTGATAACAGCTTCGGGCAGGTAACCCGACTCACGATAACCGGAAGACACCTCACCGGTTTTGGGGTCGTGCCATTCCAACGGGAAAACAGGGAAGCCAAGACGGTCACCATCACGCTTGCTCAGTTTACCGTTACCATCCGGTTTCAACAACAAGGGAAGATGTGCGAACTCGGGCATAGTATCCGCCCAGCCGAAAGCCCGGTACAGCAGGACATGCAACGGAGCGGAAGGCAACCATTCCTCACCACGGATTACATGGGAAACTTCCATCAAATGGTCGTCCACAATGTTTGCCAAATGATAAGTAGGCAGTTCATCCGCCGATTTATATAAAACTTTATCATCTAAAATGGAAGAATTGATCACTACCTCGCCACGGATAATATCATGTACGTGTACATCTTCATTCGGTTCAATCTTGAAACGTACCACATATTGCTTCCCATCGGCAATCAGTGCATCCACTTCTTCTTTTGGCAGAGTCAAAGAGTTACGCATAGACATACGGGTAGAAGCATCGTACTGGAAATTAGAGATTTCCTGACGTTTGGCATCCAACTCTGCCGGAGTATCGAAAGCAATATACGCCTTATCGCTGTCAAGCAACACCTGTACATATTTCTTATAAATATCACGACGTTCAGACTGACGGTAGGGACCGTAGTTACCACCAAAGCTGACTCCTTCGTCGAAGTTTATCCCCAACCACTTAAACGACTCAATGATATATTCTTCCGCACCCGGAACAAAGCGATTTGAGTCGGTATCTTCTATACGGAAAATTAAATCTCCACCATGCTGGCGAGCAAACAGATAGTTATACAAGGCTGTGCGCACACCGCCGATATGCAACGCTCCCGTCGGGCTCGGAGCAAAACGAACTCTTACTTTTCTTTCTGACATTGTTGTTTTATATAAAATACGCTGCAAAATTAATCTAAATTTCCCGATTTTTTCGTATTTTGCGCGCAAAAATATACGATTATGAGAAGTTTCAAGACCAGCAAACGGTTTTCATATAAAAATTTGATTTATAAAAGCCTTATTTTCATTGCCACAGTATCGGTAATAGTCTACTTTTTGCCCAATGAAGGGAAGTTCAACTATCAATTTGATATAAACAAGCCTTGGAAATACGGACTGTTACAGGCATCTTTTGATTTTCCGATTTACAAAAACGATCTGCAAGTACAAAAGGAACAGGACAGCATCCTGGCAGACTATCAACCTTATTTCCAAATAGACAAGGAAGCCGAAAAAAATGTCCTTTCCAAATTAAGGGAGGATTACAACAAGACCTTACGCCATTCACTGCCGGGCACGGACTATGTACGTTATATTGAACGCACATTAAAGGCACTGTATGAGGACGGAATCATTGCCGGAAATGACTTGAAGCGTATGGAGGAAGACAGCATCATTGCCATACGGCTGGTAGACAAGAATGTAGCTACGAGCCGTTTTATCGACCAATTGTACACCGTGAAGGAAGCCTATGAATATTTGCTGAATGCGGATACCGCCCACTACAAAAAGAAGATATTACAACAATGTAATCTGAATGATTACATTACACCTAATCTGGTTTATGATGAAGAAAAGTCCGAAGCCGCGCAAAAAGATCTGCTCTCTAATATTTCATGGGCAAACGGCTTTGTGCTGAACGGACAAAAGATTATTGACCGTGGAGAAATTGTTGATGAGCAAACTTACAATATATTGGAATCCTTACGCAAGGAATGGGAAAAACGCAGCGACTCGGTACAAGAGAAAAGACTGACATTGGCCGGACAAATATTATATGTAGGAATCTTCCTGTTCTGCTTCATGGCCTATCTGGAGTTGTTCCGGGCAGATTATTATGAACGAAAAGGAACACTCACCTTGCTATTTGCGCTGATTGTATTCTTCCCCGTCCTGTCTTCCATTATGGTGGAACAGAACTTGTCAAGTATTTACGTGGTTCCATTTGCCATGATTCCGATTATAGTCCGTGTTTTCCTTGACTCAAGAACGGCATTCATGGCACATGTCACTATCATTTTGCTTTGCTCCATCACTTTACGTTTTCCACATGAGTTTATATTGTTACAGGTAGTGGCAGGAATGGTGGCGATCTATAGTTTGAGAGAATTGTCCCAACGGTCGCAATTGTTACGGACGGCTTTGGTTGTATTTATCAGTTACGCTTTATTATATTTTGCTTTCGAGCTGATTCATGAAGATGATTTGACCAAGCTGAATACGCGCATGTACATCTATTTTATGATCAACGGTATTTTACTGCTGTTCGCCTATCCGTTACTATTCCTTTTAGAGAAAATATTCGGTTTTACTTCAGATGTGACTTTGGTGGAACTGTCAAATATCAACAATAGCTTGCTTCGGGAAATGTCCGAAGTAGCTCCGGGCACTTTCCAACACTCATTGCAGATGGCAAACCTGGCTGCGGCGGCGGCAAACAAGATTGGAGGTAAAAGCCAGCTGGTACGTACAGGAGCATTATATCATGATATCGGTAAAATGGTGAATCCGGCTTTTTTCACAGAAAACCAGTCGGGAGTCAACCCACACAAGAGTTTAAGTTATGAACAAAGCGCCCAGGTTATCATCAGTCATATTACCGACGGACTGAAACTGGCGGAGAAGCATAATCTGCCCAAAGTGATCAAAGACTTCATTAGTACCCATCATGGACGGGGACTGACGAAGTATTTCTACATTTCATATAAAAACGAACATCCTGACGAAGAAGTGGACCAGGAAAAGTTCCGCTACCCCGGTCCGAACCCGTTCACCAAAGAACAGGCCGTCCTGATGATGGCAGACTCTGTAGAAGCGGCTTCACGCAGCCTGCCGGAGTACACGGAAGAAAGCATCAGCACACTGGTAGATAAGATTATTGACACACAGGTATCTGAAGGGTATTTCAAAGAATGCCCTATTACGTTCAAGGATATAGCAACAGTTAAAGCGCTGTTTAAAGAAAAGCTGAAAACGATGTATCACACCCGAATCAGTTACCCGGAACTAAGGAAGTAAGCAATCCTGCACAAGCATCTTCCAGTATATCAAGCACGTTCTCGAACCCTTGCGCACCGCCATAGTAAGGGTCGGGAACATAGTCTGCCACCTTGACGCGACAATAATCCGTCATGCGATGGATTTTCTTTTCCGTTTCCAGATCGGGAGCACGCTCCATCAGGTCCTCTATATTACGGTCGTCCATGCCGATGATCATATCAAAATGATAGAAATCCTCCGTACAGACAGGACGGGAACGATGGGTCAGATTGTAACCGCGACGGGAAGCATGCATCCGCATACGGCTGTCGGGCAATTCCCCTCTATGATAACTCAGGATTCCGGCAGAATCCACCTCTATCTCGTGTTCCAGTCCTTCTTTCTTTATGAGAGTACGCATCACTTCTTCTGCCGAAGAAGACCTGCAAATATTACCAAGGCAGACAAAAAGTATTCTTTTCATATATAATCTACAAATGGAGATATTCTTTAAATGATTTCACATCACGGTTCATGATCAGCTCTTCAGGAAACCCGGTAAGCTGCAACAATTCATACAAATTATCGTAACGGGCTATATCAAACGAAATATGCGCGTCACTTCCCAAAATGACCGGAACTTCATATTTCTTGCATAAACGGAGAATGGTGAGGTTGTTCTCACGGGCATTGGGTTTGTTACGGGTGGGTTTTAAAGAACTGTTATTTATTTCCAATAAAGTATGGTGTTCTTTGGCTGCCAATACCATCGGTTCAAAATGCAACGCTGCCGTACCGTCTCCGGGGTGACTGATAATATGAATAAAAGGATTGCTGATAACCTGTACCATTCCATGGGTGTTTTCTTCTATCGTTCCATATTCATAACATAAAGAGTGGATACCCGCAATACGGATATCAAGCATCTTCATATAATCCTCGTCCAAATCGAGGTTTCCTTTACCATCCAGAATATTAATCTCAGCCCCCAGCAACAGCTCCACCCCATACATCCGGCGGGGAACCACATGCAAGTTTCTAAAATAAATAGGATGGCAAGTACCGGGAATACCGGGCGAATGTTCCGTTATCCCTAAAACTTTCAATCCCTTACCGGCGGCAGCTTGCGCCATTTCTTGTAAAGTACTGAATGCATGCCCGCTGGCAATGGTATGGGTATGTACGTCTAATTCTATCTTCATCTTTATTTTCGTTTATCTTTTCTATTATCATCCAGTGCATGGACCAGTTACTGTGGATCTACATCATAATATACTAACAACGAACGGAAACGTTCATCTTCCAATATGGCACGTTGTACGGCAAGCAGATAATCACGCACTTTCTTTATAGAAGCATTCTGCTCCACTTTCACAATCATTTTCTTTATAAATAAGGTCTGGATACGGGCCACCGGCGGTTTGTCCGGGCCCAATACCCTGTCGCCCAATCCGGAACGGAGCTGTGCTGCCATGGTATCCGCCGCCAGATCCAGAACGTCTTCTTTGCGATGTTTCAAATATACATAAATCAAACGATAGTAAGGCGGATACTTAAACATCTGCCGTTCTGCCAATTGATCGTAGTATAATTGTTCATAATCATTATGTATCACTTGATGAATAACAGGCAAATCCGGCGATTTGGTCTGAAGGATGACCAGTCCTTGCTTATTTTTACGCCCGGCACGTCCTGCTACTTGGGCCATCAGTTGGAAAGCACGCTCATAGCTCCGGAAGTCCGGGAAGTTCAACATCGTATCCGCATTCAGAATCCCCACCACACTGACATGATCAAAGTCCAATCCTTTGGACACCATCTGCGTACCAATCAGGATGTCCGTCTTGCCCTGTTCAAAATCCGCGATAATTTTCTCGTATGCGGTACGGGTACGAGTGGTATCCAAATCCATCCGGGCGACTTTCGCCTCGGGAAATATCAGTTTTATATCATCTTCTATACGCTCTGTACCGAAACCGCGATGCATCAATTCCACTCCACCGCACGCCGGGCAGGAACGGGGAACTTGATAGGTATATCCGCAGTAATGGCAAGTCAGCTGGTTCAGCCCCTTATGATACGTCAGACTCACATCACAGTTCTTGCATTTAGGAACCCAGCCGCAGGTATGACATTCTATCATTGGAGCGAAACCGCGACGGTTCTGAAACAGGATAACCTGCTCCTTACACTCCAATGCCTCTTTTATCTGCTTGACCAGCGCCGGTGAGAAAGGGCCCTGCATCCGCTTCTGATGCGCCAGTTCCTTGATGTCAACCAGTTCTATATGAGGAAGCCGGATATCTTTATATCTTTCTTTCAATTCTACCAAGCCATACTTTCCCGAGGTAGCATTAAAGTAAGTTTCCACACCAGGAGTAGCCGTTCCCAACAGCACTTTCGCCTTGAACATAGAAGCCAGCATGATGGCTGAACTACGGGCATGGTAACGTGGGGCGGGGTCTTGCTGTTTATACGTATTCTCGTGTTCCTCATCTATGATGACCAGCCCCAAATTACGAAAAGGCAGAAAAATAGAGGAACGGACTCCGAGAATCACGTCATAGCTCTTCTCTCCCAACTGTTTCTGCCATATCTCCACCCGCTCAGCGTCCGGAAACTTGGAATGATAAATACCCAGCCGATGTCCGAACACCCTTTTCAAACGCTCAGTTATCTGAGTGGTCAGTGCAATTTCCGGAAGCAAATATAAGACTTGCTTTCCTGTTTTCAGCACCTCCTGAATGAGGTGGATATAAATTTCCGTCTTGCCACTGGATGTAACGCCATGCAGAAGACACACATTTTTCTCTCTGAAGCATTGAAGAATGTTGCTATAGGCCTGTTGCTGCGCAATATTCAGCGGATTAATATCACCGGTATCCAAAATTCCTTTATCCAAACGTCCTATCTCCTGATGATAGACCTCAAAGACTTTCTTTTCGACCAATCCGTTAAAAACGGCAACAGAACCTCCTGACTTTTCAAGCAGCTCTTTCTTTGTTACTTCCTTTAAAGCATACCCTTTGGTTACCCAACCGGACAATTCCACATACTTCATTAATATCATCAATTGTTTAGGAGCACGTGACAATTCATTGAACAGCCGTTGTAAGTAAGCCTCATCCGCTTCTCCGTTCACCAATCTCACCCTCGCCTCAGTACGCGGTTTGTAATTACGTTTCAGTTCCTCCTTGACAAAGATGGCTTCTTTGTCCAACAAAGACTTGATGACAGTCAACACATTTTTCAGTCCGCTGTTTTTTTCCAACTGGGTTACACACTGTTCTGTATCCCGACTCAACAAATCTAGAATTTTCTGCTCTTTCTCCGGTAACGGTGCGGTGGTCTCAAAATCGGGATTATATTCCACCAACGTTTCGCTTTCCAGTTTCATACCCGAAGGGATAGCCGCCTTGTACACATCTCCTAATGTACAAAGATAATATTCCGCCAGCCATTGCCAGAACTCATATTGTTTCGGTAACAGTACCGGAGATGAATCTAGCACTTCAGCTATATCCTTCGTTTCATACCCCTCCGGGGCCGCATAATGTACATTTGTCACTATTGCCGTATAGAACTTTTTCTTTCCAAACGGAACAATCACCCGACAACCAATCTGTACCATCTCTTCCATCTCCTGAGGAAGGGAATAAGTGTATTGGTTGGCAATAGGTAATGGAACTATGACATCTACGAATTTTTTCATGGTGCAAAATTACAAAAAAGGAGGCATTCTTCACTGAATGCCTCCTTTTTATCTTTTATTAAATAAGGTTGTCTAGAACAAGTATGCCAAAGAAACTTGCCAAGTGTTGTTCTTTATCTTCACATCCTGAGTAAGTGGTTTACCATCAAGGATTATATTAGGGTCAGCATAAAGAGTGGCAGTATGCCCCAAAGCAAAATTATAATTCACGCCAAGCTGTAAATGGCGGATCAGTTTCACACCTGCCCCCACATTGAAGCTGGTGTTGTTCTTCTTCAGATCATAATTCATAAATCCTTTCTTATTACCAATATTGAAACCGAACTGAGGCCCGGCAGCAATATAAGCACCCAACATGCTACCAAGGCCAAAGGACCATTTCAAATTCACAGGAACTGCAAATGTCTTTAACTTCATTGTTTTCTCTCCATCAGCCCCTAAGTCTGTCTGAGAATATAAAGCGGCAACATCTGCCCCTATCCCGATAATAGGCAGGGTGAATTCAGCCATCGGACCCACAAAAAAACCAGTCTTATTATCCCCTTTAAAAGCATCCTTTGAAAAACTCAATTTTGAAATATTCAAACCACCTTTTACTCCAAAGTGCAACTGAGCCTGAGCAGGAGCAGCCATCATCAAACATACAGCTACCATTAATACACTAATAATCTTTTTCATGTTTGTCTATTTTTAGTTTACGCCACAAAGATAAACACTTTTTCCATGTATAATGTTCAATCTCTCAGGAAAGTTACATTACGCTTTCCAATACCCCCTTCCAAGAAGAAATATCAAACAAAAAACGGACAGAATTTTTTATTCTGTCCGCCATGTTCTCTTTCTAATATTCTTCCTCATTAAAAAAGAAATCCTCTTTGCTCGGATAATCCGGCCAAATATCTTCTATACTTTCATAGATTTCGCCTTCATCTTCCATCTCCTGCAAGTTTTCGATTACTTCCAACGGAGCGCCCGAACGCATTGCATAGTCAATCAACTCATCCTTTGTAGCAGGCCAGGGAGCATCCTCTAACTTCGAGGCCAATTCTAATGTCCAGTACATAGTTTTCTTATTTTTTAAGTAAATACTTTTCTTTCGTTCTCTAATTAGCCGCAAAAGTATAATAAATTATTTCATTTGCAACTTTTATCCCAAAAAATTTCATCCGTTTTAGTTAAATGATTTAACTTTCGGGTCAAAATGAATAAATAATCAGATAAACGGTTGACAAATGCTGTTACACGGGCATCTATGTCACATTCTTCAGCCAATGCAAGAATACGTCGCTCGGCACGGCGACACACCGTCCGGCAAATGTGCCCAACGGCTGCTCCACGGTCACCTCCCGGCAGAATAAAAGCATTCAAAGGAGGAAGCTCATTGTCAATTACGTCAATTGCCTGCTCCAACATCCGGATGTCTTCATCCTCTATACGACTTTCCATACGCAACTTGGTCTGTGTCTGATCCGTTGCCAGATACGAACCGACAGAGAATAATTTATTTTGTACACGAAAAATGATTTGCTTATCCTCCTCATCCGTCAAATACGTTTGCAACAATCCCAAATAGGAGTTCAATTCATCCACTGTGCCATAGGCTTCAAGCCGTATATGTGTTTTCGGCACCCGAGTACCACCTACCAATGATGTGGTTCCCTTATCACCTGTTTTGGTGTATATCATGCTTTTCTTCATGGTTCTGGTTATAAAAAATTTACAATATAATGCTGTTTATATCTTGCTTTATCAAAAAAGACCAATCCTATGTCATACAAATCAAAAGTGATACCCGTCGACTCACTGGTTACAATTTGCTCCCACCATTTCCGTTTTTCCCTCGATTCATGAATTCCTCCGACAATAAAACAACTACGAGGTCCGGCATAAGGAAGTACCAGTTCAAAAACTTCTTTATAAAAAGGAGTATGCCCTATATGCAGACAATCTAATGTATGCACCTCCGACAGTTTCTCCTCCAGTTGTCGAGAAGTCTTTGTCCAATCCCTGCCTTTCAAGGTGATGGAATCCATGGTATGACACGCAGCCCGCATATATCCTATGGATGCCCCATTACCAATCCCCACTTCAATCAACGACTTTGGTCTGAAATAATTAACCAACCGGAATAGCAAACGGTTCACTTTCCTTCGATAATGTGGCAAATAAGCAGGAAATCCCCTTTCCTTCAATACCCGATAAGCATAGTAGTGATATTTTTCATAAACAACAGAAGTAATCAGAAAAAAATCAGACGGAGAGTGTACTCCGTAACCACAACGGTGACGGAAGCGACTGCACCAATTCCATATACGATGAAGAAAAAACATATTTCTCGGCTTTATTAAGTAACACAAAGATAAAAGATTACCCGACAATATCGAAATAAAATGCTATTTTTGTTGCCAATTAGTTATTAAACCATTTATAAACAATGAAACACACACACTCTTTTATGTTATGGGCAATACTGGCCGTCTTGTTGCCTTTACAAATAACCCAGGCCACAGCTCCTCCCACTGAATTACAGAAAAGACTTCAAAATCTTCCGGACATCAGTGACATTAAACCAATGCAAAGTGATGCCTATCCGGAGAAATATGTATTCTTCATTAATCAACTATTGGATCCGCATCACCCCGAAGCAGGGAATTTTAAGCAAAGGGTTATTCTCTCGCATGTAGGTTTTGACCGCCCCACTGTACTGGTTACCGAAGGCTATGCCGCCCATTATGCCACCCATCCGCGTTATCAAGAAGAGTTATCCAAATTATTCAACGCCAATCTGGTATTCGTGGAATACCGTTACTTTGGTGAGTCCATGCCGAAGCCCTGCAACTGGGATTATCTCACGGTTGAAAATTCACTGTATGATTTGCATCATGTAACCACGACTTTGAAACAACTATACGATCAGAAATGGATAGCTACTGGAATCAGCAAAGGCGGACAGACTACGATGTTCTATCGCACTTACTTTCCCGATGATGTGGATATCTCCGTACCTTACGTAGCCCCCCTCAACCAATCATTGGAGGACGGCCGTCACGAACCGTTCATTGCCAATAAAGTTTCGACTCCCGAAAACCGTAAACGAGTTGAAAACTTTCAACTGGAAGTACTTAAACGCAAGAGCCGGCTGCTGCCGATGTTCGAAAAATATTGCTCAGATAAAGGATATACCTTCCGCATTCCTATAGCCGAAGTATACGACTTCAATGTATTGGAATACTCATTTGCCCTATGGCAATGGGGAACTCCTGTAAATAAAATTCCGGAAACAGATGCCGATGATCACACTCTATTCAAGCATTTCATGGCTATTTGTGAGCCGGATTATTTCTCCGAACAATCTCCCTACCCTTCTTTCAATGTGCAAGCAGCCAAAGAACTGGGGTATTACGGATATGACATCAAACCTTTCAAAAAGTATCTGACGATAAAGAGTAGCCGTGACTATCTTCATAAGGTAATGTTACCGCCCGAACTGTCAAATCTCAAATTTGACAAGACACTATATAATAAGGTAGTAAAATTCCTGAAAGAGAATGATCCCGAAATGATCTATATTTATGGCGGCAATGATCCTTGGACAGCTTCGGGCGTTACTTGGCTGAAGAACAAGAAAAACATAAAAGTTTATGTGTTACCCGGCGGCAGCCATACCACCCGTATCGGCAGCTTTGACACCGACACACAAGAAGAAATCAAGACACAGATCAATGCATGGCTGAATAAAGAATAGCAAAGAGACGAGGTAAAAAGCTTTTCCGCCACAGGCTACG
>OHZF01000474.1_pt1 | contig 15437 bp, 9 predicted proteins | sample 1580381 | NCBI WGS metagenome assembly OHZF01 (sample SAMEA3882556, study PRJEB24775) | human gut metagenome | biome: human-associated habitat; feature: intestine environment; material: feces | place: Netherlands | collected 2009/2010 | reverse complement strand
CTTCCTGATTAATGGCGACAGCTTTTTCATATTCTCCGATGAGGCGATAATAAATACCGAGTCGGGACATGATGCGAAGCATATTCCGGTACTTTCCTCCCTGCCGGTAAGCTTTCATGGCCTTTTCTAATATTCGGATGGCTTGGGGGATATCATTTCCGGAATAGATATAAACTCCGCTGATTATTTCTGCTTGTGGAATAAAGCGGTCTGTGTCCTCATAGTCAGGTAGTTGCAGGTATTCATTGGCTAACTCGATGGCTTGTTCATTGTCTCCATACATTTGGTGCATACTTGCCCGGGCGGATAACAGTTCATGTTTACAGTTTTCTTGTATGAACGGAATCTGGCTGAGACTATCCATATACTCTATGCCGGAACGAAATTGCTTACTTTTTAAGTAGTTGTAATAAGAGATAGAAAGTATCTGCCGGGCATATTTGATCAGCGTGTCATTCTTTTCTGTATCATTTACATTTACCAGTAATTCCGCTAACTTTATTTTAGTCATATTTTCAGTTTCCCGGAATTTTTCCTTTTTTAGTAATGTGGTGAGTTTTTCTACTGTTTGTTGCCACTGTCCGACATCTTCTGTGCTTGGAGAATGTGAATCAGTAGAACAAGCTCCTACAAATAGTAAGAGCAAGAATAATGGCTTCCTTATATTCATGATTCTAAAAACTTACTTTGTTTGGGCAAAGATACAATTCCATTTGGAAAAGAAAGAAAATGATATCTATAATTTTATGACTTTTATTTATGGTTGATAATGAGGAAGATACATTTTTGTATATTGGATTGTATATTGGCTGTTTATGATTTTATCTTATAGTTTCTGCAAATTTGCAACTAATAATAGAAAACTAACCGACAATGAATAAAGTAGAGAAAATATCCCGATTGTGTATGAAAGAGATCAGTCGGGCTTTGATAGAAATGATTTCCGAAGACTCGCCTTATGCTTCGAAAGATATGCTTTGCGGAGCGCGTGGTGCTGTTTTCCGCGAGATATTTATTTTCCATTATCCGGACTTTATAGGGAAAGTACAGGAACTGATTCCCGGTGTTACGAAAGATGAGGAACTGCTTTGTATGTTGGTCGCCCTTGGACAGTCTGTAGAAGAAATTGAGAAACTGTTTTGCCTGCCTGCCGAGCAGGTATATATGTTCCATAAATTGGAAAATGAGGTTGGAGGGAGAAAAGCAGTTAGGTGATAAACTGAGGGAGATATTAGAAGAATAACTCACGTCGTTCCATAAAAATACCTATCTTAGCAGCAAAAACAGAATAAAATGAATCGTATTTTCCATGCCCGCATTGCTGTGGGACAATATTTGTTTTTGGTGCTGGCAACGATCATCGTCATTTATGCCATGTGGATGCAGCATGCCGTTATGGCTATTCTTTTTATGCTCCTGCTCATCATCGCTATCGAGCGCCTTATCCATACTACGTATACGCTGACCACAGACGGCAGGCTTCTCCTTTTTTACGGTCGCTTTTCCCGTTCGGAGGAAATCCTCCTGAAAGACATTATTTCTGTAGAGCGAGCCTCTTCTATGAAAATAGGACGTTTCGCCGTGATGCGCTATGTGCTGGTGAAGTACGGGACGAAGGGAAAATGTGCTGTGTTGCTTCCGGTGAAGGAAGATCTGTTCATAAAAACTCTTACTAATCGTTTAAGTGAAGTGAAGAAATATTAATTCTCGATTTTCTTTTTGCAGCCTTCCAGAAAGTAGTCCGTCTAATTTCTAAAAATAAGAGAAATGATGATGAATTTGACTTGTGCTATTTTGCATGCCGACCAACAGGTGAGTGAACAACTGGAAGTGTTCATAGCCAAAACACCCTTTCTTTCTTTGTGTGGGAAGTACAGTAATCCTATTGAGGCATTGAAAGGTTATTATGACAACAAGGTACACCTTTACTTCGTAGGAATCGGGCAGGAAGAAATGGAGGGAATTAACGGAATGGAATTCAGTAAATTGCTTTCTCCGTTCACCCGTGTCATTTTTATTGCAGATACTCCCCGGTATGCCGCTGAGTGCTTCCGTCTGGATGCATTGGATTACCTGATATCTGAAATCAATTTTCCTATCTTTTTTGAAGCGGTGAATAAGGCTTCGCGCTGGTTCAGTCTGAAAGGTGAAACAGGGATGCAGCTTACTGTCGTTTCCGAAAAGTCTCAGGCAGATGCATCTCAGCCCGAAATGTCTAAAGTGATTTATGTAAAGTCTGACAATCGGATTTTCCGTTTGGATATATCCAGAATATCTTATATCGAAGGGTTGGGCGATTACGTGAAGATTTATAGTAAGGATGAACCAAAGCCTATACTGAGTCTGTGTACAATGAAATATATGGAGGAGAGGTTACCTTCTGATGAATTTATACGTGTGCACCGCTCGTTTATTATTCGCAAAGATTGCATACGTACCATAGAGAGCAGTAAAATTGCTCTGGATAAAAGAAGTATCCCTATCGGAGAGGTTTACCGAAAGAAGTTGAAGAATTATATTTCTGATTATTCTGTCCTTTAGTATGCTTCAATGCTTGTTGCCGGAATTGACTCATATCCTACAGAAAGGAATTAAAGAGTGATAAGGTGGTAAAGTGATAGGGCGATAAAGTAGCTGCGCTATATATCGCAGGAATTTGTTAGAATTTATTAACAGCAGCATAAGCTCTTGTAACTTTCTGATTATCAGCGTTGTTAAACCATGCCCTATTCAGTCGTATACTGAACCCTATTCAGTATACGACTGAATGGCATTCACTATACGACTGAATTAGGTTCAGAATACGACTGTTCCTTAAACCTACATCATTTGTAAATAATGCAGATTATTATTCGGTTCTTGTTTCAATTCATAAACCACATATAAAGAAAGTATTAACATCTCTACTCCCCCGGACATTCACTACCTAATAATAGTTATTTTATGCTGTTCAACATAAAAAGAGAAGTATCTCTTATAAAATTACGGAATTTATTCAGTATTTTTGCACGCTCTAAAGGATAACATTATCTAACCTACTAACAAAAACAAATTTTATGGAATTGAACAAAACCTTTACCAATGGGCTTTGGAATAAAGAAATCAATGTCAGTGATTTCGTCAGTAAAAACATCGCACCCTATACCGGGGATGCATCTTTCTTGCAGGGACCTACCGAACGTACCAAACGTATCTGGGACATCTGTCTGAAGGCTCTCGAAGAAGAAAGGAACAACAATGGCGTCCGTTCACTGGACAATACCACCGTATCTACCATCACTTCTCATAAAGCCGGGTATATTGATAAGGACAATGAACTTATTGTCGGTTTGCAGACTGATGAACTGTTGAAACGATCCATCAAACCTTTCGGAGGCATCAACGTGGTAGCAAAAGCATGCCGTGAAAACGGAGTGGAAGTGGACGATAAAGTAAAAGACATCTTCACCCATTACCGCAAAACACATAACGACGGCGTATTCGATGTATATACCGAAGAAATCCGTTCCTTCCGCTCACTGGGATTCCTTACCGGATTGCCCGACAACTATGCCCGCGGACGTATCATCGGCGACTACCGCCGATTGGCTCTCTACGGCATCGACCGTCTGATTGAAGCCAAGCAGGAGGACTTGCGCAACCTCACCGGCCCGATGACCGAAGCACGCATCCGTCTACGCGAAGAAGTGGCAGAACAAATCAAAGCTTTGAAGGACATCAAGGTTATGGGCGAATATTACGGACTCGACCTCAGCCATCCGGCTACATCAGCTCAAGAGGCCGTGCAATGGGTATACATGGCATATCTTGCTGCCATCAAAGAGCAGGACGGAGCAGCCATGTCACTGGGTAACGTATCTTCGTTCCTCGACATTTTCATCGAATACGATTTGGCTCACGGCAAGATTGACGAGACGTTTGCACAGGAACTGATAGACCAGTTCGTCATCAAACTACGTATGGTACGCCATCTGCGCATGCAGTCGTACAATGATATCTTTGCCGGCGACCCGACTTGGGTGACCGAAGCCATCGGCGGACGCTTCAACGACGGACGCGTGAAGGTCACCAAGACTTCTTTCCGCTTTTTGCAGACGCTATACAACCTCGGTCCTTCTCCGGAACCGAACTTGACCGTATTGTGGAGTCCCGAACTGCCGGAAGGCTTCAAGGATTTCTGCGCCAAAGTTTCTGTAGATACCAGCTCCATCCAGTACGAAAACGACAACCTGATGCGCGAAGTGCGCAACTGCGACGATTACGGCATTGCCTGCTGTGTATCCTACCAAGCCATCGGCAAGCAAATCCAGTTCTTCGGCGCACGTGCCAACCTTGCCAAGGCCCTGCTGCTTGCCATCAACGGTGGCCGTTGCGAAAACACCGGAACTGTCATGGTGAAAGGTATTCCCGTATTGACCGGCGAGACACTGAAGTTTGAGGAAGTTATGGCCAACTACAAGAAGGTACTGACTGAAATAGCCCGTGTCTACAACGAGGCCATGAATATCATCCACTACATGCATGATAAGTATTATTATGAGAAAGCCCAGATGGCATTCATCGATACCGACCCACGCATCAATCTGGCATACGGTGTTGCCGGCCTTTCCATCGCCATAGACTCACTGTCCGCCATCAAATATGCCAAAGTCACTGCACGCCGCAACGAAATCGGCCTGACCGAAGGTTTCGACACCGAAGGCTCATTCCCCTGCTTCGGCAATAATGACGACCGTGTGGACCACCTGGGAGTAGACCTCGTTTACTATTTCAGCGAAGAACTGAAAAAGCTGCCTGTCTACAAGAATGCCCGTCCCACCCTTTCCTTGCTGACTATCACCTCCAACGTGATGTACGGCAAGAAGACCGGTGCCACTCCGGACGGACGCGCCAAAGGTGTTGCCTTTGCTCCGGGTGCCAACCCAATGCACGGACGTGACAAGAACGGTGCCATCGCTTCCTTGAGCTCCGTAGCCAAATTGCGCTACCGCGACTCGCAGGACGGCATCAGCAATACGTTCTCCATTGTTCCCAAATCACTGGGCCCGACACCGGAAGAACGTGTAGAGAACCTGGTAACCATGATGGACGGCTACTTCACCAAAGGTGCCCACCATTTGAACGTAAACGTACTGAACCGCGAAATGCTGGAAGATGCCATGGAACATCCTGAAAAGTATCCGCAACTCACCATCCGCGTTTCCGGCTATGCCGTGAACTTCGTGAAGTTGAGCCGCGAGCATCAGTTGGAAGTCATCAGCCGTTCATTCCACGAAAGAATGTAATATGATAAATGTACACTCCTACGAAAGTATGGGAACATTCGACGGGCCGGGTCTCCGGCTCGTCGTTTTCCTGCAAGGATGTCCGTTCCGTTGTCTGTATTGTGCCAATCCGGATACGATTGATGTAAAAGGAGGCACTCCCACCACTCCGGAAGAGATTCTGCAAATGGCTATCAGCCAAAAGGCATTCTTCGGGAAGAAAGGAGGTATTACTTTCTCCGGCGGTGAGCCTACCCTGCAAGCAGAAGCGCTGATTCCTCTTTTCAAGGAGCTGAAGGCGAACGACATCCATATCTGTCTGGACAGTAACGGAGGCATCTGGAATGAAAAGGTGGAAGAGCTCTTTAGTCTGACTGACCTCGTGCTGCTGGACATCAAGCAATTCAATCCCGAACGCCACCGTACGCTGACGGGACGAAGCAACGAACAGACACTCCGCACCGCTGCCTGGCTCGAAGAACATGAACACCCCTTCTGGCTGCGCTATGTACTGGTCCCCGGTTACAGCGATTCGGAAGAAGACACCCGCCTGCTGGGTGAAAGTCTTGGCAAATACCAGCAGATACAACGGGTGGAAATACTTCCTTATCACCGTCTGGGTGTTCACAAATACGAAGCCATGGGATGGGATTACAAATTGAAAGAAGTGAAGGAAAATACTCCGGAACAACTGGAACGGGCAGAAAAACTGTTCAAAGAGTATTTCACGAATGTGATAACCAACTAAAACAGAAAAGCAAGGCTGTCCGGATATGATTCCAGACAGCCTTGCTTTTCATTTATAGGGTAAGAATCCTATTCTTTCAAGTTATAGGTAATCTGCTGTACATCATCACTACTGCCACCCACCATAAAGACGAAATCACCAGGTTCTACCATATAATTCATCTCATTGTCATAGAATCCCAGTGCATCGTCAGTTATCTGAAAAGCTACAGTTTTGCTTTCACCCACATTCAGATGAATTTTCCTGAAGCCCTTCAATTCCTTTATCGGACGCGTAACAGAGGCTACCTTATCCTGCACATACAATTGAACTACTTCCTCTCCTGCACACTTACCGGTATTAGTCACTTTTACCGACACCTCCGTATGGACGCCTGCAGCCTTGCCCGGCAGCAGTTTCAAATCAGAATATCCAAAATCCGTGTACGAAAGCCCATATCCGAAAGGATAGGCAGGCTCAGTGGAAGCATCGATATAAGATGCCTTATAGGTCTGTTTCAATGCGGTAGGGCGGCCGGTGCTCTTATTCTGATAATAAATGGGAATCTGTCCTACGTGTGCAGGAAATGTCATGGGCAATTTAGCCGAAGGATTATACTCTCCCCACAACACATTGCATATGGCATTGCCGGCCTCACTTCCCAGCCACCAAGTACACAGTACCGCATCAGCATGTTCCCTTATCTCATTGAAGATTACCGGACGCCCACACATGACAAGAGCAATGACAGGTTTTCCAGTCTTTGCCAGTTCCGACACCAGCTTCTGCTGCCCCTCGGGTATGGCTATATTCACTTTGGAAGCCTTCTCGCCACTCTGACCGAATCTCTCGCCTACCGCCACAACAATGACATCCGAAGCCTCAGCAGCCTGTAATGCTTCCTGCAATCCGGTCAACTGATTGCTCTTCATATCATAGCCTTCAGCATAGCTCACCTCCAGTCCTTTCCGGACCAATGCATCATATAAGGTCACCACTTTGTTCCGGTCCGTAGTGGCAGCCCAAGCACCTGCCATATCGTACTGGGATTTTGAGAGTCCTCCTATCAAGGCTATCTTCCTCGTCTGTGCCGTCAACGGAAGCACAGATTCCCTATTCTCCAGCAATACAACGGAACGCTCGGCCATACGGAGCGAAGCATTACGGACTTCGGGCGCATTGAGTATTCTGGCCGCTCTTTCCGGATTACAGTAGCGAAAAGGGTCCTCAAACAATCCCAACTCATATTTCTTCTCCAATATACGCCGTACTGCATCATCAAGCACACTCTCCTTTACTTTCCCTTCTTGAACAAGCTCCTTCAGATAAGTCAAGTAGCAGGTACTTACCATCTCCATGTCCAGACCAGCATTCAGCGCTTTGGCTGCGGCATCTTTCTTGTCAACAGCATAACGGTGGTTCACCAATTCCTCTACCGAATTATAATCGGACACAACAAATCCCTTAAATCCCCACTGCTCTCTCAATAGCCGGTTGAGCAAGAAATCATTGGCAGTACAAGGAATATTATTAAAATCATTGAAAGCACTCATCACGGTAGCTGCTCCTACCTTTATGGCCGCCTTATAGGGAGGCATATAAAAATTGGCAAAGTGGCCCATTGACATATCCACACTATTATACTCCTTTCCTGCTATCGGTGCACCATATCCGGCAAAATGTTTCATACATGCCATGACAGTCGTCGTGTCTGCCAAATCGTCTCCTTGCAAGCCTCTGACACGCGCCTCCGCTACCCGAGAACCATAATAAGGGTCCTCACCGGCCCCTTCCATGACGCGTCCCCAACGTGCGTCCCACGAAATATCCACCATCGGGGCAAAAACCCAGTTCAAACCATCGGCGGCACTTTCCAAAGCATTGTAGCGTGCAGCTTCCTCAATCATGGCCAAATCGAAACTTGCAGCCTCGGCAAGCGGAAGCGGAAATCCGGTACGATAGCCGTGGATAACATCCAGTCCGAAAATTAAAGGAATGCGCAAACGCGATTGCAAAGCAAGCTCTTGATAACGGCGTATATCCTTTACTCCTATCACATTCAGCATAGAGCCTATTCTGCCTTGCCGGACATACTCTTCTTTAGGAATATTTCCACCGTCGGGTCCGGTAAAATTCCCTCGGTAGGTGCATTGTGCAAGCTGGCCTATCTTTTCATCCAGCGTCATCTGCTTCATCAAGCTTGAGATGAATTTCTCCTTCTCCGTAGTTTGTGCCGAGGTAAAGGTGTTACCAAGTCCCCACAGACAAACCATCAGTATTATTATCTTTTTCATACTGCCATTCTTGTTTTGATATTTATTTTATCATAAAACAACAGTTGCCTTCAATGGTAAATCAGCTGAAGAAGGACCTGCCAGAATCTCAAAAGTCCCCTTTTCCACTACAAACCGATGTGATTCCACATCATAGTAGGCAAAGGCTTCCTCATCCAGCAATATCCGAACGCGCTTGGTTTCACCCTTCTTCAAGTAAACCTTATCGTAGCCTTTCAACTCCTTCAATGGACGCGGAACAGAACATTCCACATCCCGCACATATACCTGAGCCGCTTCCGCAGCATCCATCTTTCCGGTATTCTTGATGTCAAAGCTTACCGTAACCCGGCTTCCCCCCGTCTTCTCAACACTCAGATTACTATATTCAAAACTACTGTATGACAGTCCATACCCGAAAGGATAGAGCGGCTGCTTTCCGTTCCGGTCATATCCCCTATAACCTACGAAAACACCTTCGGCATACTGCACCCGTTTATGAGGTACATTGCGATTGTCATAATAATTACCATATACCGGATTATCTTCCCATTTTTCCTCGATGCTGACTGGTAGTTTGCCACTTGGCGAAAGCTTGCCCGTAATGATTTCGGCAAGGGCCTTTCCACCCTCCTGCCCCGGATACCATGCCATCAAAATAGCTTGTACACTCTGCCCCCAATTGCGGAAATCTATTCCACCTCCGGCATTCACCACCACAGCCACATTATCATGAAGTGAAGCCACTTTATTAATGAGATATTCCTGCCCGTATGACAATGCAAACGGACGGTCGAACCCTTCACCTTCTGTACTGCTGTTGAACCCGGCACATACAATAACATTCCTGGCATGCTTCAGTGAAGAGGCCAAACGCTCCTCATCCATCATTCCTGCCTGGAAACTGACAGTCGCCTCACCCACATTATCAAAATATTCAATACGCAACCGGTATATCTCCCCTGCACTGACCTGCATAAATGCACTGCGGGTACTGAATGAATGGTTCCCCCAATCTCCGGTAATCAGCTTATCGTTTACAAACAGACGGTATCCGTCATCGCCAGCCAGCTGGAACTTGACAGTTCCATCCTTGTCAGCCTTGTAAACTCCCGTCCAACGGGCAGAAAACTGATCTACCGGCATGCCGTCGAACGGTGCACCGTATTTCCAGGCATGGTCTATGGCAGGCTCTATGGCAGCTTGAAAGAGTTCTCCGGTAAGATTACGAGTATTATAATATTCGCCCTTAAAACCGTTTTGCGTAAAACTGCCATCCGTATAAATCTGTTGGGACATATCCTTATAAAGAATGCTGTCAGACAGCAGCTCTATCTGTCTGCCGCCCTTCAACTGAACCATACCGTCATAGAGTGACACTACCGAATAAGGGGTGACAAATCCGCTTCCTCCTCCTGTGGGAATAATATCGGCATTAGGCCCGATTACCAATGTTCTACCGTTCCGGTAAGGCAACGTACCGTTATCATTTTTCAATAAGACTACTCCTTCTCTCGCCAAGTCAAGTGCAATTTCCTTAGACTGTGCATTGTCTTTATCGATAGATTTATCTTCTCTCGGAGTATCAAGTGCTCCAAAAGCAATCAATGTCTGGAGTATATGCCGGACTTTGGCGTCAATGGTCTCTTCCTTCACGATACCATTCTCTATTGCCGGAATAAGAATTTCCCTGGTCATGAATTTACCGACGGGCATTTCCAAATCCAACCCTCCATTAGCGGCTCCCACACCGGAATATACAGATGTCCAGTCAGACATCAGGATACCTTTAAATCCCCACTGCTTGCGTAATACATCAATGTTCAGCCAGCTGTTTTCGGTGGCATGTACCCCGTTCAGCGGATTATAGCTATCCATAACCGCCCCTACTCCTGCTTCCTGCACAGCTTTTCGGAACGCGGGAAAATAAATTTCCTGCAGCGTGCGTTCATCCACATCTGAGCTGGCATGATGTCTGCTCCACTCCTGGTTATTGGCCGCAAAATGCTTCACCGTAGCCATAACTCCCTCTTCCTGCACTCCCAAGATATATTCTTTAGCAGTTTCGCCCGTCAAATAAGGGTCTTCACCAAAATACTCATAGTTTCGCCCGCATAGAGGAGAGCGGTAGATATTGACTCCAGGCCCCAACAGAATACTTACCCCACGGGCCTTTGCATCCCGGGCCAAACCATGTCCCAGCTCTCTAGCCAACTTACGGTTCCATGTCGAAGCCGACAAGATGCCACAAGGATACAAGGTACTTTGAGTATTGTTACGTATGCCTTGCGGACCATCGGCCATCCTGATTTCGGGTATGCCAAGCCGGGGTACAGCCCGGATATAAAAAGATTTGGGACCGGAAATGTAATCGATTTTTTCTTCCAGCGTCATTTGAGAAACCAACTCCCTGGCACGCTGCTCCACCTGGGGAGTAATACACACTTGTGCTTTTGCCGTGATTGCACAACAAAGCAATAGCCCGCTTAAGGCTACTTTCTTTTTAATCTTCATTTTGTCTATTTTACTACGTGTTTGTTATATTGCCGGGCATGTCCCGACCTACTTTCTTTCTTCTCAATCAATAAAAAACCGTGTCCCTTCATCCACCAACGAAGAAACACGGCCGAAAGTTATTAAGAAAATTCTGAATCTACAAGAAAGTGGACAAAAACATGTCTGTCCTGCTATCAATAAGTAAGACGTATACCGGCCTGCAACGTAAAGTTACACGGGTTCTCCTTGCGTATAGTCTGTATCGACGAACCGTCATCAAAGAAATAAGATACTCCCGGTTCCACATACAGGCCCACCCTATTGCTTATGTTATACTGGGCACCGACAGCACCCATGACAGAAAGCTGTACCGGTTTCACAGTCTCACTCTCAGTACCAATCTTGCCATACACACATTTTTCAATGGCACCCCCCGCCGAAACGTACATCGTAAAGTTCTTTGCATCCACAAAGTTCCAGTTGGCCCGTACCGGAATGCCAATATAATGCAGCTTCTGGCTTATCTTTTCCGAGCTGCCCTCATACCTTACGTCAGAAGCAAGATAGGTATACGTCAGCCCGCTTTCCACAGAGAAACCCTTCGCCAAGTTTTTCCGCACCGAAACACCGAAACTGAGCGGTTGTTTATGGTCTATATCCGCAATTTTCTTTTCGCGTCTTTGCAGATAGGGCATACCATCCTTAAAAACCAGTTCCTGCCCGTCGGGAATAGTAACAATGCCATTGGCCGTAGAGGATAAATCTACGTTACCGCCATAAATAGGACTTCCAGGCATGTAGTCCGACATCACATTCGCTTCCCCTTCATTCGCCAATGAAAAACCTCCCGTATTTCCTACGGACAAGCCAACCGCCCATCCTTTAGTATCCCTACCAGAACTGTTTCTTTCCGGAAGATGCAGTTTGTCCCGGCCTGACGGACGATAGCGGTCTTTCCTTGTTCTCTCCGGTTCCTCTGCCTGCATTGCGGTCGCATGGTCCGTATCTTCCATTACCGGCTCTTCCGCCTGCTGCCCAATACCGACAGCCTCACCTGCAGTTTCAACCGGCAACATTTCCTCCTGCCGCTCATCGTCAACCGATATTCTGATATGTTGTGCAACCAAAGGGCGACTTGCCTCCCTATTGGGTGCCGATGCATTTCCATGTGCCCGATAGGCAGGCTCTATGGGATTAGTCCGTACAGCAGGTACCGTCTGTTCCGGCAAGACATCCGGAGCCACAGCCAAAGCAGGCACTGACGTATGCCGCATTTCATTCCCTACCGGACTCTGCAACAGCCACAGACTGACGGACGATACTGCCACCAGCAGCACAGCTGCCGCAGCCACCGCCCAGCGACGGAAAGGCATCATCCTATGCGATCCGGTTATCGGAGTTCCGGAAAGGGACAATTCCTTTTCCAACCGCTCCCATCCGGCAACCGGCAACGGTTCGGAATAGTCTTCCAGCTTGTCCTTTATCTTTTTCAACCACAATTCATCTTCCATACGTTCCTTCATTTAATCATTTCTTTTCATCCACTCACGTACTTTTGCCGCTAAAGTCGCTTTAGCACGCGTCAACTGCGAGGCAGAGGATTTTTCATTAATTCCCAATAGTCGAGCAATCTCCTTATGGGATTTCTCTTCAAAAATATATAAGTTGAATACGGTACGATAGCCGGCAGGCAGTTCACTGATAAACTGCATCAGCACCTTTTGAGGAATGACATCTATCGACGAACCTTCCGGTTCCTCATAAGCTTCGGGTGCATTCTCCAAAGCCGATGACTGATTCATCACATCATTTTTCCGCAAATACTGCAATACCGTATTCACCATTACGCGTTCCATCCATGCCCGCAGAGAGCCCTCTCCCCGCCAAGTGAACTTATCGAAAGAATCAAAAAGTTTCAGAAAACCGTCATGCATCAGGTCTTGGGCAGTCTCCCGGTCACCTGCATAACGGAGGCATACGCTGAGCATGCGTCCCGCATAGCGCTCATACAGTTCTTTGCGGGCAAGATTGTCTCCTTGCCTACAGCGTTCTGCCAATTCCTGTTCTTCCATTCTCTCTTTTAACACGTGTTTACCCTATAAATGCAATCGGCGCAAAAATACTGCATCAGGCAGAGAAGAAAATCATACTTTCATTTCTTTAACAGTATACTACGCAGTATTTAGCTTTTCACCGCATTTTCTGAATACAAAAATAAGTTTTAAACAGAAAAGAGCTAAAACCTACCACTTATGAAGAAACTGAGAATGACATTGGCAGCATCCATGCTTTTATTCCTGACTGCCATTGTATTGCAATCATGCCTGGACGATTGGGATGACAAATATGACACTTTGTTCGCCGTAGGTACGGTAAAGGTCATCGAAGGAAAAGACTACTATTTCTCACTGGACGAAGGCAGTAAACTATATCCCAGTGACACAACCTATGTTCACGACTATGCCGTAATAGACGGCCAGAGGGCTTTCATCTACTTCCGCGAACTGGAAGAGAAACTTCCAGGCTACGAATACAATGCCCAAATAAAGCACATCGAAAACATTCTGACCAAAGACATCTACTCCATGCCTGCCGAAAAGGCAGACAGTATCGGAGACGACAACATCAACGCCACGGATTTATGGATTACGGGCGAGTATCTGAACATCAAATATCAATTCTACCACAGCAACAACGAAGACAAGAAGCACATGCTGAACCTGGTCATCAATGAAGCATCCACCGGCGAAAACGACAAACCGGATTACGTCAATCTCGAATTCCGCCACAATGCCTACAATGACAGCCAGCTCACGCTGGGCACCGGACTGGCCTCCTTCAAGCTGGACAATATAGCGGAACAGCTGAAAGAGAAAAAAGGACTGAACATCCGTGTCAAAAGTCTATATGACGGTGAACGGTTCATGACCATAGACATTAAAAAAGAAAACAACTAAATCTCCTGAAAACACATCTTTCAACATCTCAATGAGAAGCGGAGTGACATTTCAATATGTTGCTCCGCTTTATTTTTCCATAACTTATCAGAATTCATTGTTCAAGCAAGTCAGCCTCAACGAAGCGTTGAACGCTTCGGCAGACAATCGCGTCCTGACCTGTACCTGCACGCTGCTCTTCGGCTGGACATCAAAATAATTGTCGCTATATACACTTTCATTGTCAGCAACGGACAAGCATACGGCACGGGCAAACTTGTCTGTTGATACCGTCACTTCATATCCGCCTTCAATGGAACGGACTTCGGTCTGCAAATCCACTTTCGGATAATTCATATTCTTCTGCTTGTCCAGACAGTAGTTGTTATGGTACACCCTGCCCGATTTGTCCGTATAGTCTACGCGGACATATACCGTTCCTCTATCTGCCCCCTCCAGCAGCTTGGCAAGCGGTGCGGAAAAACAGACACGGCTGTCATTACCGGAAATGCCGACAGATTTGTCCCAGTGATAAACCACAGTGCCGTCGAACCGGCAGACCTGGAGCTGCAGCCGGCCGGAAGTATTCTCCAAGCGGTCGGACACTGCATATACTTTCAAATCATCCCCCTCCACTACCGGAGAAATCAGGATGTCATCATAGACCTTGCGAGTATAATAGTGCTGCGCCTTCCAGCGTCCGTAATAGTCACGGCTCGCCCAGGAAGCTACGGGCCAACAGTCGTTGTGCTGCCAGAAAAGCGTCCCCATATTATACGGCATCTGGCGGCGGTGCGACTCGATGGCCGTCTTGATGGCATCTCCCTGCAGCACATGGTTCATATAAAGGAATGCCCGGAAATCACGCGGCTTTTTATATTCATTCAATAGGTAAGTCTCAATCAGCCCGTTGGCATGGTCGCCACCACGCTGATGGGACATCATCACCTCGGAACGTATATCCCAGTCTTCGGGGTAAGGAGCATAGCGCTTGACGGAGTCGAACTCTGGAAAAGACTGAAAGCCGTACTCGCTGAAAAAGCGGGATTTCTCGCTGTCATAATCGGAAATGGGTGCTTTACCATGCCAGACACTCCAATAGTGACGGTCCCCGTCAGTAGTACCGGACATCTCTCCCTCGAATGCGAACGGAGAAGAAGGCCAATAGAAGGTTCCGGGTGCATACTCCCTGACCACCCCGGGTAAGGTGACATGATACTGCTGCCGGTACTGTGCCCAAATCTTGTCGGCATATTCCTTGTTCTGCCGTTCTATCTCGCACTTCCAGCCCCAGCCCAGCCAGGCATCCTGGCATTCATTGTTTCCACACCACAAAGCAATGCAGGCATGATTGCGCAAACGTTTCACATTGTCCACCGCCTCCTGATGGATATTATCGAGCAGGGCGCCTTCTGCCGGATACATGCTGCAGGCAAACATAAAGTCCTGCCAAATCATAATTCCATGCTCATCACACAAATCATAGAAGACATCGTTCTCATAGATACCTCCGCCCCAGACACGCAACATATTCATGTTTACACCGGCGGCATCGAGAATCGTCCTTTTATAATTCTCGGGAGTGACGCGCGGCAGGAAGTTATCCGAAGGGATGTAATTGGCTCCTTTGGCAAACATAGGTACACCATTTACTTCAAAATAGAAGGATTCTCCGTCTTTATCTTTTTCATTAACGAGGCGAACAGTACGCAGTCCTATCCGGTGCGATTGCTCGGCTACG
>OHZF01000457.1_pt1 | contig 15850 bp, 14 predicted proteins | sample 1580381 | NCBI WGS metagenome assembly OHZF01 (sample SAMEA3882556, study PRJEB24775) | human gut metagenome | biome: human-associated habitat; feature: intestine environment; material: feces | place: Netherlands | collected 2009/2010 | reverse complement strand
TTGCGTGTGAAAAATCTTATTTTTCACACTATTTTCATTCTGTGTAAGTTAGGACTAAAGTAACACCTTTAATCAGATTTTAAGTTTATAGCGGGGTACTGTCAATCCTTTAAAGCAATAAAGACTGAAAATGATCTTTTTCCTTTTCCCAGTTCTCATTAAGCCAGTCCACGACCTGGAGCTTTCCGTCCTCTGTAAAAGGAAAGGTGGCAGAGCTTTTTAAGGAATCATCTGTGACTGCAAAGTTATAGGGACCCGGCCAGTAAGTGGCACGGAAAATGTCATGATCGGACTCTTCCTCATGGTCCTTCTGGATCAGGTAGCGCATGCCTTTGTAGCTGCCGGTAAATTTTTCTTTTTTATAGAAATTAAGGTTTAATATGTCCTCCGGTGTGATCATGGTGATGTCTCCTTTATAAATAAAAATGAATGGGATTACAAAGTATCTCTATTATAACAGCTGCAGACAGAGATGGAAAGCAGCATAACGGTGAAATGCATATAATATAGAAGAAACAGGAAAAGGTGAAATCTATAACGGAATATAAATATTCCCAATAATTAAAATAATGAAAAAAAATTCATACATTTAGGAAGGTTCTTGAATGATAATGCAAAAGAATGGAAATTAGTGGAAAAAGCGTTATATTTATACATGTCTGAAAATGAGAAAAAGTATTGACAAAAAACGGCTCGCATGTATAATAAAAAAAGTGTTGTTCGTCGGGAACAAACAGTTGTATATTTTTAAAGTGCAACGGGCAAAGAGGTCTGTTGGCACTTTTTTTGCTTATACAAAAATATTTTAGTGCGATAACGTGCTACAACGATAATGTTATAAAGACGCCATGGCGTTTTTATATAGAACAATTTTCTATAAGGAGGAACTATTATGAAAAAGAAACTGATTTCTCTTTTTCTGATCGGTGCCATGACTACCGGAATGGTAGCAGGATGCGGTTCAGGAAACAGCAATGCTGATGCGGGAAACAACGCTTCTTCTGACAACGCTGCTGTAGAGGGAACAGAGGCAGCTGCAGACGGCACAGAGAGTACTTTTAACGGTACTTACAGCAACAAACAGGTAATCTTAGGCGAGAGTTCTGAGACAAGTGGAGATATTACTCCATTCTGGGCAAACGGTGCTTCTGATTACGATGCATTCAAATTAGTTACAGGTATGGCTCCGATCGACAAAGACCAGACAGGTAAATGGATCGAGAACCCGGCTGTTCTTGACAATCTGGAAGTAACAGATAACGAGGACGGAAGCAGAACTTACACTGTTAAGATCAAGGACGGCTTAAAGTTCAGTGATGGTTCTGATATCAATGCAGATGATTACTTATTAACATACATGTTAAGATGCAATGAGATGGTTACGGATCTCGAAGCAAGCAACTTAACAGACAGTACTGTTCAGTATGTAAAAGGATATGATGCATATTTAAATGGTGAGAGCGATACATTCGAAGGACTTCATCTGATCGATGACAAGACTTTTTCTGTAACGATCGATGCACAGTTTATGCCATATTACTATGGACAGGCTTTGATCTCTAACCAGCCGGAGTCTATGGACTTATGGCTGCCGGAAGATGTTACTTTAGAGGATACAGAGAATGGTGTGAAATTCTCTGACAACTTTACTTCTGAGTACATCGGAGACAAAGTACAGGCTGCAAGATATGACTACAATATCTGCTCCGGTCCTTACATGTTCACATCTTATGATGAGAACTCTTATGCATACACACTGACAAAGAACCCGAATTTCCCGGGTAACTTTGAGGGACAGACAGCAAATATCGAAACTGTTATCGTAAAATATACACCACAGGATACTATGATGGATCAGTTAAAGACCGGTGCTGTTGATATCTTATACCAGGTAGCAGATGGTGATCAGATCGAGCAGGGTCTTGACATGGTAGAAGAGGGTAACTTCAATTACTTAAGCTATGGCCGCGCAGGTTATGGAATGATTTCTCTCAAATGTAATCAGGGACCAACCCAGTTCAAAGAAGTACGTCATGCAATGGCTTACTTGCTTGACCGTGTAACATTTGCACAGACATTCACCGGTGGACATGGTACGGTTGTAAGCGGACCTTATGGTACACAGCAGTGGATGGCTGAGGAATACGCAGAAGAATTAGACGGATTAAACTCTTACACATACAGCCTTGACTCTGCAGTCAAAGAGTTAGAGGATGGCGGCTGGGTATACAACGAAGATGGTTCTGATTACTCAGGTTCCGGAATCCGTTATAAGAAATTAGACGATGGTACTTACATGCCGTTAGTCATCGAGTGGTTCTCTTCTGAGAATAACTCTGTATCTGACCTGCTTGTAACTTCCTTACAGCAGAACCCGGATGTAGAAGCAGCAGGTATGAAGATCAACCAGACTGTTGGTACTTTCACAGACTTACTGACCTATTACTATGATAACTCAACGGAGAACCCATATCAGATGTTCAACTTAGCAACTGGTTTCGGTAACCCTTATGATGTTGCATTCCAGTATGAGCCGGGCTCTTCTAACAACACCAACGCATTAGAGGGCGAAGAAGGACAGAAACTGTATGATCTTGCACTTGCCATGAATCATACAGAAGAAGGTGATGATGAGGCTTATGCAAAAGCATGGTTCGATTTCATCGCTGACTGGAATGATGAGCTTCCTGAGATTCCGCTGTACTCCAATGATTATCATGACTTCTTCACATCAAAATTACATGATTTTGAAGAAGATGGATACAACTGGGATGCAACAAACGCAATTCTGTATGCAAACATGGAGTAGTTGATCCTGATTAGAATAGTTCATTTCAATGTAATATTTTATTCCATGTGAAATTTTACCGGTATGTGGCGTGGGGCATTCGTCCCGCGCCCATGCGGTATATGTTCCGGCAAATTCTTTGATCGTTTCTTTTGGAATGGGATCAAAGGGGCATGTCAGGATTTTGTTCCTAAGGAAACGAAGAAGAAAAATCAAATGAAGGTTGGTTAAATTATGTTAAAGTACGTTGGAAAAAGAATTTTATATATGATAGGGGTATTCTTTGTGGTATCCATTATCCTTTTTGTACTGTTTAATAACGTACCTGGTGACCGTGCTCTTAATCAGGTGCAGAACTTAAGAGGTAAAGTCTCCGATGAGACATTCCAGCTCCGCTATCAGGAAGCGAGAGAAAAATTAGGATTAGACGATCCGATTCCGGTCCGCTATGTAAAATGGATGGGAAACTTGTTAAAAGGTAATCTTGGATATTCTTCCTTCTACAAAAAAGATGTGAAAGACTGTCTCTCGACACCACTGTTAAACACGATACAGATCAATATCGTATCCACGATACTCGCATTGGCGATCACGATACCGCTCGGTATTCACTGTGCGGTCAGAAAATTTTCTAAATTTGACAATACGGTACAGGTGCTGACAATTGTCGGCTACAGCATGCCTCAATATATAGTTGCACTGGTATTTATTTTTGTTTTTGCCGTAAAACTCGGCTGGTTCCCGATCAGTGGCATGAATACGCCGAACTTCCAGGGAACAGGAGTGGCATTCGTGCTTGACCGTCTCCACTATCTGGCACTTCCGGTCATCGTTATGACGGTTGCAGCGTTAGGAAGTATGACACGTTATGTCCGTGCGGCAATGATCGACGCACTTCGTATGGATTATATCCGTACTGCAAGAGCAAAAGGTTTGAAGGAAAAGGTTGTTATTTATTCCCACGCATGGAGAAATGCACTTCTTCCGGTCATCACACTGATCATCAGCTGGTTCATGAGTATTTTCATGGGTTCGATCGTTATCGAGCAGATTTTCCAGTTGAATGGTATCGGTAAAATGTATTATGTCGGACTGATGAATCAGGATTATGATATGGCATTGGCAGTCAACATGCTCTACTGTATCATCACACTGCTCAGCAACCTGATCACAGACTTAAGCTACGGTCTGGTAGATCCGCGTGTACGCATTGATAAGTAGGAGGAACGAAAAACATGAAGATGCTCAAACACCTTTTTGGAAAAAGGGATAAAGAACTCGATGTATTACAGGAAGAAGCGCTTCAGAGTCCGCTCCGTACGGTTGTGAGGAATTTTACCTCAAACAGACTTGCGTTTGGCGGCCTGATCGTATTTTTGGTTATTTTCCTGATCGTACTGATCGGACCGGTCTTTAACCCGATCGACTTAAGTGAAAAAGAAGAGACACAGATCAATGTCGCTCCGGGACTGAATATGATGAAAGTGCCGGATGGTTTAAAAGGAAATGTAAAAGAGATTTCCACGGGTGCAACATTCAGCGTGGGCGTTGACAATGACGGAAAAGTCTATGTCTGGGGTTACACCAAGATCAGTAACAAGATCGACATTGCAAAGAAGATGCCAAAGCAGAAAGAAATGGGAAAAGTGGTATCTGTATCTGCAGGATTTGACCATGTTATGGCACTCAATGAAGATGGAGAGCTTTTCATCTGGGGTAGTGACCGTATGGGACAGTGTCAGATTCCGATGGAAGTAAAACATGAAAAGATCAAACAGATCGCAGCCGGTTATCAGATTTCCTATGTGTTAACGGAAGGCGGCGAAGTAATCGCATGGGGAAATGAAAACTTAAATGATGTGCGCCTGACAAGAAGAAACGGTAACAGCCACATTGCAAAGATCTCTGTTGCCAATACAACTTTAATGGCACTCACAGATGATGGTGAGATCCGGCATTTAGGAAGTCAGAAATCCGATATTTCCAATATCCCGGAAGATCTTGGAAAAGCAAAAGATATTGTGACAACATCCGATGCCTGTGTTGCACTGATGGAGGATGGTTCTCTCCGTATTTGGGGAAAAGCTAACAAGAGTGAAAAAGAAATCCCGGAGATGGATGGAGAGATCGTTTCCATGTTTGCCGGAAGATACCATATCACAGCACTGACCGATAAAGGAACTGTTTACTCCTGGGGAAGCAATGCAAAACACCAGACAGACGTTCCAAAGAAAGCAAAAGATGTTACTGCCATCTACGGCGGTACTTATCAGAACTATGCAGTGACAAAATCCGGTGATATTGTGACCTGGGGATTAAAAGGTTATCTGCTCGGAAGCGATGAACTTGGACGTGACGTATTCACGCGTATCTTAAACGGTGGACGTATGACCATGACGATCGGTGCGATCTCTGTTATCATTTCCACGATCATCGGTATCATCGTCGGTGGTGTGTCCGGTTTCTTCGGAGGCTGGGTAGATATCGTGTTACAGCGTATCACAGAGATCGTTGCATGTCTTCCGTTCCTGCCGATGGCGATGATCTTAACATCTATTATCGGAAACAGTATGACAGAGAGCGCAAGGATTGCCCTGATCATGGTGATCCTCGGTATATTAAGCTGGCCGAGCCTTGCAAGACTTGTCCGTGCACAGGTGCTTGCCGAGCGTGAGCAGGAGTTTGTAACCGCTGCAAATGCGATGGGTGTAAAACGTTCCGTGATCGTATTTAAGCATATTATTCCGAATGTTATTTCGGTTATCATCGTATCCGCAACGCTTGATTTTGCATATTGTATGCTGACAGAGTCGACATTGTCCTTCTTAGGATTCGGTGTAAAACTGCCGCGTCCTACCTGGGGAAATATGTTAAACGGCTGCGTAAGTTCCGTTGTTATCCAGAATTACTGGTGGAGATGGGTATTCCCGGCTATCATGTTAGGTATCTGCGTAATCTGTATCAATATGGTCGGCGACGGTCTGCGTGATGCCATCGACCCGAAATCAAATGAGCGTTAAAGGAGGAAACACAAAATGGCTTTATTAGAGATTCATGACCTGCATACCTTCTTTAAAACGAAAAAGGGTATTGTAAAGGCAGTAAACGGTGTTTCTTACTCGGTAGAACCGGGAAAGACACTTGGTGTTGTAGGTGAGAGCGGAAGCGGTAAGAGCGTTTCCGCCATGAGTATTTTAAAATTATTAGACGGCAACGGCTATATCGACAGCGGCGAGATCATTTTTGACGGTAAAAATCTTGCAGACGTATCTGTAAAAGATATGTGTAAGATCCGTGGAAATGAGATTTCTGTTATTTTCCAGGAGCCGATGACCAGCTTAAACCCGATTTTTACTGTAGAGCGTCAGCTTTCCGAGCCGTTTATCATTCATCAGGGAATGAATAAAAAAGAGGCAGCCGAGAAAGTGGTTGAGATGTTAAAGGATGTACGAATCCCGAATCCGGAAGCGGTTGCCAAACAGTATCCGCATCAGCTTTCCGGTGGTATGCGCCAGCGTGTCATGATCGCCATGGCACTTGCCTGCCGACCGAAACTGTTGATTGCCGATGAGCCGACGACTGCACTTGATGTAACGATCCAGGCGCAGATCTTAAAATTAATGAATGATCTGAAAAAAGAGAAAGGAACATCCATTCTCTTTATCACACATGATCTTGGTGTTATCAACGAGATGGCAGACGATGTCGCTGTTATGTACTGTGGTCAGGTTGTGGAAAAAGCTCCGGTGCGCAGCATTTTTGGGGATAACTCCTACCTGCATCCGTATACGGAAGGACTGCTTTACTCTATCCCGCGTCTTGATACACCGACCGGAATCCGCTTAGAGGCGATTCCGGGTGCCGTACCGCATCCGCTGGACCTTCCGAAGGGATGTAAATTTGCACCGCGCTGTAAATATGCAACGGACAAGTGCCGTGAGATGGAACCGGAACTGAATGAGGTAGAACCGGGACATATGGTACGCTGCTTTTATCCGAAGAAAGGGGAAAGAAACTAATGAGTGACGAGAACAAGGTATTACTGCGCGTTTCGAATTTAAAACAGTATTTCCCGATCGGAAAAAAGAAGATGGGAAAACCACAGTCATTTGTAAAGGCAAATGATGGAATCAGTTTAAATATTTACGAAGGCGAGACATTTGGTCTGGTAGGTGAGAGTGGATGTGGAAAATCCACATTCGGACGTACGCTGTTACAGCTTTACCGTCAGACCGGCGGACGCACCGTATATTACGGACGTACCGTTGAAGATTTTGATTTAAAATATGTCGAGGAGATCTTTAAGAATCTTCCGGATAAAAAGAAAAAATGTGAGGAACTTTTAGATAAAGTAAAAAAATTAGAGGCTGACTATGCAAAAATGCCGGAGGGCACTGAGGAAGAAAAGATTGCTAAGAAGGTAGCCGGACAGCACCTTGCCGAGATGGAGAGCGAGGCAGACAACGATCTTTTGGATATCACAGCTCTGATTGGTGGACTTTATACGTTAGATGAGACTGCACTTGCAGAGGCAGGCCGTCATTATCTCGCAGAGTATCTTGCCATGAAAGAGATCCGAAAGATCAATGCACAGGCAGACGAGTTTGAGAAGAACGGAAAATCTGCGAAAGCCGGGGAAGTAAAGAAAAAGATTCCGGAGCTTCAGAAAAAAGTACAGGCTGAGTTAGCAGAGATCGATAAGATCCGTGACAACTGCAAAAAGGATGAAGATTTTGAAAAATATGAGGTACAGAAGGACGACGGCATCAATCTTGCAAACTTAACCGATGCAGAGATGCGTTATTTACGCCGTGATCTTCAGCTTATTTTCCAGGATCCATATTCATCCTTAAACCCGCGTATGACCGTAGGACAGATCATCGGCGAGGGACTGATGGCGCACAATATCTTCAAAAAAGGTGATCCGAAGATGCAGGATTATATCATGGAGATCATGGAGAAGTGTGGACTTGCGTCCTATTTTATTCATCGTTATCCGCATCAGTTCTCCGGTGGACAGAGACAGCGAATCGGTATTGCGCGTTCTCTTGCAGTACATCCGAAGTTTGTTGTCTGTGATGAGGCGGTATCTGCACTGGATGTTTCCATTCAGTCACAGATCATTAACCTTCTGTTAGACTTAAAAGAGCAGAATAATTTAACCTATCTGTTCATTTCCCATGACCTTTCTGTTATCAAATACATCAGTGACAGAATCGGTGTAATGTATCTGGGAAATATGATGGAACTTTCGGATACGGAGCATCTGTTTGCACATCCGTACCATCCATATACAGAGGCATTACTTTCTGCGATCCCTACAACGGATGTGGACGGCAGGAAAGAGACGATCATTCTTGAGGGAGATATCCCAAGCCCGATCAATCCGCCAAAAGGATGTAAGTTCCATACAAGATGCCGTTACTGTACGGAGATCTGTAAGAATGTTACACCGCAGTTTGAAGAGGTAGAACCGGGGCATTTTGTTGCATGTCATCATAAATTAGGTGTGCCGGAAGAAAAATAGTTATTGTCTGCACTATAGATGTGAACAGCAGCAAAAAATAAAAATAGATACAAATTGACAGATGATAAGAGCTGGCTTAAACTGGAAACGTAGTGTTTTTAGTGAGAGTGAGCTCTTATTTTATAAGTAAGAAATGGAGAGTTTTATGTTATTTCAGAGAAAAATAGATGGAGCAATGAAAAAACTGCATGAGGGCAGTGATGCTGCGGAGGAAGAACGCAGAAAAGAAGCGGGGGAGCCGTATGAGGAGATGGAACGTCCGGAACTGGAAAAGGGGGATATGCCTGCAATGATCATCGCAGCATTTATCACATTCATACCGGTTGCCATTTTAGTGCTTGGAATGATTCTTGTGGCAGGATATTTCCTGTTACACTGACTGGCAGGAGACCACCGGCGCAGACAAAGATTACTGTGTTAAAACCAGGCGGGAGTTTGAAGGGGGAGAGAAAATTGCTATTTGGGGATAATGAGCAGAAAAAGAAACAAAAGGAACAGCGCAGCAGGGAAAAGGAATGGAAGGGGAAACTGACTGGTGCCGGGATGGAAAAGGGAGCTGCCGGTGAACTGGCAAAAATAATAACTGAGGCACAGAGGTCAGGAGAAAGTCTTCAGGAAGACTATAAAACATCAAGGGAACATTTAGAACGTGCACAGCGTAAGATAGAACTTTTACTGGATGAAATGACGGAGGAACCGGAACGGGATGTAAAAAAAAGCCTGGATTCTTTGATCGTGGATTTAGATCATGTTTATCACATATGTTCGATCCGGGAGGACGATCCGGATTACGGTTCAACGGTAAAGTGTTTAAAGACGGCATCATCGGAGCTTGGAATGCCGGATGCAAAGATCAGCACACTTATGCTGCGCAGCGAGCTGGAAAACATACAGGCAGTGTTAAAGGATGCTGCGGCATGGGAAGCACCGGATTTTTTTGCACTTGCATTTTATTTGATTCGTGAAGAGAAAGATACACTTGCTGATATGGAAAATGGACAGCGCAATCAGTTCCTTTCGGATTATCTGAAGGAAAATTTTACGGACCGTTATGCAGACAGCATCGAAGCAGCAGGGTTAAAAGAGGATATGGATGCTTTTATTCGTATGATTCATGCTATATATAACTAAAAGTTATGAAACATGTCACTTTGTATAATTATGATTAAAATCCATCAAGAATTTAGGTGAATCTGAATATTGTGCAAAGTGTATATTTTTGCTATTATTGCAACAACAAGTTTCAGAGCTTTCGCAAATGTATGAAATATCATGACAATATAAGGTGCGGAAGATGAATGGAGGAAAAAGTGTGAAAAATTACATTTTTCACACACAAGATTTGTGCTCGAACACAAACTTGTGATGCCCTGAAAAATGGGCAGGAATGGAGGCTATTATGAAAAAGGCGGTAAGTATGTTTTTAACAGCAGCACTGGCAGTAAGTTGTCTGGCAGGCTGTGGCAGTTCAGCAGGAAACACATCAACAGGCAATGCATCTGCAGGAGCAGACAGCAGCGCATCAGACGACAGTGCAGCAGACGGTTCTGTATTTAAGATCGGAAGCATCGGACCGACAACCGGTGATGCAGCAATTTACGGAAACGCAGTTATGAACGCAGCACAGATGGCAGTGGATGAGATCAATGCAGCTGGCGGTGCAAACGGATATCAGCTTGCATTCAAAGCAGAGGATGATCAGAACGATGCAGAGAAATCCGTCAATGCATATAACTCATTAAAAGACTGGGGTATGCAGATCTTAATGGGAACTGTTACAACCACACCTTGTGTAGCAGTTGCAGACAAGACAGCAGAGGATGGTATGTTTGAGATTACACCATCCGCATCATCCACAGATGTTATCACAAACGATAATGTATTCCAGGCATGCTTTACAGACCCGAACCAGGGTACAGCTTCTGCACAGTACATTGCAGACAACAATTTAGGAACAAAAGTTGCAGTCATCTATGACAGTTCGAGCGTATATTCTTCCGGTATCGAAGCTACTTTCGTGGAAGAGGCACAGAATAAAGGACTTGAGGTTGTAGCTGAGGAAGCGTTTACAGCAGATTCCAAGACAGATTTTTCCACACAGCTTCAGAAAGCGCAGTCTGCAGGCGCTGACTTAGTATTCTTACCGATTTACTATACAGAGGCATCTATCATTTTAACCCAGGCAAACGGTATGGGTTATGAGCCGGCTTTCTTCGGTGTTGATGGTATGGACGGAATCCTTGGCGTTGAGAACTTTGATACATCTTTAGCGGAAGGTGTTATGTTATTAACTCCATTCGCTGCAGATGCAGATGATGAGAAAACAAAAGCATTTGTTTCCACATTCAAAGAGAAATATGGCGATGTTCCAAACCAGTTCGCAGCAGATGCTTACGATGCAATCTATGTTATCAAAGCAGCTATCGAGCAGGCAGGTGCAACACCGGATATGAGTGCTTCTGATCTGGGCACTGCATTAACCGGAGCAATGACATCGATCTCTGTAGATGGATTGACAGGTGAGAGAATGACATGGCAGGCAACCGGAGAGGTCAGCAAGGCTCCTAAGGCAGTAGTGATCAAAGATGGTGCTTACGCAGCAATGTAAATGAAATAAAAAATAAATAGTTATTTTATAAGGAAAGAAAGGGGTTGTTTGCAGACGAAGCTGTCGCAGTCAGCCCCTTTTATACTTATGACAGAATATTTTTAAACGTCACATTGTGGCGTTTTTTGAAACAAAAAGATTGTATACAAGTATTTCAAATGGTATAATAAAAAAATCAATGTATTAACGTTATAAAGTAAGAATGGAGGATTGTTATGAATTTCTTATCTTACCTGATCAATGGTATCAGTCTTGGAAGCGTCTATGCGATCATTGCACTGGGATATACCATGGTATACGGTATCGCAAAGATGTTAAACTTTGCACATGGAGATGTTATCATGATCGGCTGTTATGTGGTATTCCTTGCCATGAACGGTCAGGGATGGCCGCCACTTGTGGCAGTTGTTCTGTCTGTTATTGTTTGTACGGTTCTTGGTATCGTCATCGAAAAAATTGCTTACAAACCACTCAGACGTGCTACCCCGCTTGCCGTATTGATTACAGCAATCGGTGTCAGCTACTTTTTACAGAATGCCGCACTGTTATTATTCGGTGCAGACACAAAGTCCTTTACAAATGTTGTAACACTGCCGTCCTTAAAACTTGCAGGTGGAAGTCTTACAATCTCAGGAACCACGATCGTGACGGTTCTTGCCTGTGTCGTCATCATGGCTGGTCTGATGATTTTTATCAAAAAAACAAAAGCCGGACAGGCGATGCTTGCTGTTTCTGAGGATAAAGATGCAGCACAGCTGATGGGTGTGAATGTCAATGCAACAATTTCACTGACCTTTGCAATTGGCTCCGGGCTTGCGGCAATCGCAGGTGTGCTGTTCTGCTCCGCATATCCTACACTGACTCCTTATACAGGTTCCATGCCTGGTATCAAAGCATTTACCGCAGCGGTATTCGGAGGAATCGGTTCTATTCCGGGAGCACTGATTGGTGGTATCCTGCTTGGTATCATTGAGATCTTAGGACGTGCTTATATTTCGTCCCAGTTGTCAGATGCAATCGTGTTTGCAGTGCTGATCATTGTACTGCTTGTAAAACCGACCGGTATTCTTGGAAAACAGATCCACGAAAAAGTATAAGGTCAGATTGGAGTAATGATATGTCAAAATTAAATGTAAAATCAATGAAAAAAAGTACATTAGACCATCTGATTACCTTTGCGATGGTAATTGTGGCCTATCTTATCGTCCAGATACTGATTGCAGCAGGAGTGTTGTCCTCCCTGATGCAGGGACTTTTAGTGCCGATGTGTACATATTCTATTGTAGCAATTGGATTAAATCTCTGTGTCGGTTATTTGGGAGAACTTAGTATCGGACATGCGGGATTTATGTGTGTTGGCGCATTTTCAAGTGCATTTGCAACAAAGCTTTTACAGGATGTGATCCCAAACCAGATTCTGCTGTTTATCATCGTTTTAATTATCGGAACCGCTGTAGCAGCATTTTTCGGATTCCTGATCGGTATCCCGGTACTGCGCTTAAGAGGTGACTATCTTGCAATCGTAACGCTTGCATTTGGTGAGATCATCAAAAACGTGATCAACGTACTTTATATCGCAAAAGATACCGATGGTTTTCATTTTGCGATTTCAAACGGAAATGCAATCAAACTTTCCGATGAGGGAGAGTGGCTGATCAATGGTGCAAAAGGAATTGCAAAGATTCCGCACTTATCCAGCTTTACCGCCGGCGTGATTATGATTCTGATCTGTCTTTTCATTGTATATCATCTGGTAAATTCCAGAAGCGGACGTGCCATCATGGCGATCCGTGATAACCGTATTGCAGCTGAATCGGTTGGTATTAACATTACAAAATTTAAATTGATGGCATTTACGATCTCTGCAGCGATCGCGGGAGCAGGCGGTGTTTTATATGCGCACAATCTGTCTACTGTTACAGCGACACCTGCAAACTTTGGTTACAACATGTCGATCATGATCCTTGTATTTGTTGTATTAGGCGGTATGGGAAGCTTCCGCGGTTCGATCATTGCGGCTGTGATCCTGACATTGCTGCCGGAGGTACTGCGTGGACTCTCCGATTATCGTATGCTGATTTATTCCATCGTACTGATCGCAATGATGCTCTTTAACTGGGCACCGAAATGTATTGAGTTCAGACAGCGTGTAGCTGCAAAACTGAAAAAGAACACAAAGAAAGGAGTACAGTAACATGAGTTTATTGGAAGTAAAAAATCTTGGTATCTCCTTTGGCGGTCTGCGTGCAGTAGACGGATTTCATATTTCGATTGAAAAAGGACAGTTATACGGACTGATCGGGCCAAACGGTGCCGGAAAAACGACCGTATTTAATATGCTCACCGGTGTATATACACCGAATGACGGATCAATCACGTTAGATGGAGTGGATATCACAGGGAAAAAGACGATCGATATCAACAAAGCAGGGATTGCCCGTACATTTCAGAATATCCGTCTGTTTAAAGACCAGTCCGTACTTGATAATGTAAAAATCGGTCTGCACAATCAGATCACTTATTCCACACTGACCGGAATTTTGCGTCTGCCGAAGTACCATAAGGCAGAAAAAGAGATGAATGAGAAGGCAATGGAACTTTTAAAAGTCTTTGACCTTGAGAAGGAAGCAGATTTTCTTGCATCCAACCTTCCTTATGGTAAACAGAGAAAACTTGAGATCGCGAGAGCACTTGCGACAAATCCAAAGCTTCTGCTCTTAGATGAGCCGGCTGCCGGTATGAACCCGAACGAGACAAAAGAGCTGATGGAGACAATTCATTTTGTGAGAGATGAGTTTGACATGACAGTGCTTCTGATCGAGCATGATATGAAACTGGTATCCGGTATCTGTGAGAAACTTACCGTGTTAAACTTCGGGCAGGTTTTAGCAGAGGGTAAAACGACAGAAGTCCTGAATGATCCACAGGTTATCAAGGCATACTTAGGAGAATAGGAAAGGAGGTTTTAAGTTATGGCAATGCTTGAAGTAAAGAATCTGGAAGTATACTATGGCGTGATCCAGGCAATCAAGGGAATCTCCTTTGAGGTCAATGAGGGAGAAGTCATTGCGCTGATCGGTGCAAACGGCGCCGGAAAGACAACAACATTACAGACGATTACAGGTATGTTAAGTCCGGCAGCAGGTGAGATCATTTTTGAGGGATGTGATATCTCAAAGATCCCGGGACACAAGATCGTTTCCATGGGAATGGCGCATGTGCCGGAGGGACGTCGTGTATTTGCAGAGTTATCCGTATATGAGAACTTAAAACTGGGTGCATACACCAGAAAAGATAAACAGGAGATCGCAGAGACTTTAGCGAAAGTATATGAGAGTTTCCCACGACTGGAAGAGCGTAAAAACCAGCTTGCAGGAACCTTAAGCGGTGGTGAGCAGCAGATGCTTGCCATGGGGCGTGCGCTGATGTCAAAACCGAAGATCATCCTGATGGATGAGCCGTCTATGGGGCTTTCTCCGATTCTCGTGGAAGAGATTTTCCACATTATCCGTGAAATCTCTGCGGGTGGAACAACCGTACTTTTAGTAGAGCAGAATGCGAAGAAAGCGTTATCCATCGCTGACCGTGCATATGTACTGGAGACCGGCAATATCGTTCTCTCCGGTGATGCAAAGGAAATGATGAATAACGAATCGATCAAGAAAGCATATCTTGGAGAATAGGGGGATGCAGCAATGAAAAAAACAGTGATTACAATCGCAAGAAGCTACGGCAGCGGCGGACGTACGCTGGGTAAGCTGCTCGCAGAAGAACTTGGAATTAATTGCTACGACAGAGAGATTTTAAGAATGGCATCCGATGACAGCGGCATCAATGAGGCGCTTTTCGGACAGACCGATGAAAAATTAAAGAAATCACCTTTGTTTCGTATTGCACGCAAAAATCCGTACAAGGGCGGTGTAATCCCGCCGGAGAGCGCAGATTTTGTATCGGATGACAACCTGTTTAATTATCAGGCAAAAGTGATCCGTGAACTGGCGGAGGAAGAGTCCTGTATCATTATCGGAAGATGTGCGAATTATATTTACAGAGATGACAAGGACTGCGTTTCCGTTTATCTGCATGCAGACAGAGAAATCAGATGTGAGAGATTACAGAAGAGGGATCAGATATCAGAGAAAGAAGCCCTGAAAACGATTCAGGAAGTGGATGAGAAACGTGCTGCATTCCAGGAACAGTGTACATCTACCAGATGGGGCGATGGAAATGAATACGATCTTTGCATCGATACCGGAAAAATTGGGATTGAAAATGCGGTGGAGATGATTCTGGAGTATATTCGGTTTGAAAATATATTCTAATGAATATTAGAAATTAATTGTATAAGTACGTTTTATCAATAAAAGGAAATCAATAGAAGCAGTTACATGTAGAAATGAAACACATGGAACTGCTTTTCTATTTTATTAGATGAACATTGCAAATAGTAGATATCATAAAGTTAGAAAAATTGAAAAAAGTGAACAGAATAAGGTTGGAAAAAATGAAAAAATAGGTATAATAAGGTTAGAAAAATTAAATATTATGTATAAAAGTGGGTTGGAAAAATTACGAATTATGAAATAGCAGGAGGAAATCATGATTGAAAGGAAAGCTAAGGTGACTGTAAATGAATGGATTACACATGGAAATGATGCCTTTTTGCTGACAGGAGCAAGACAGATCGGAAAAACGTATCTAATAAGACAATGTCTGAAAGAAAGCGGATATCCATATATAGAATTTAATTTTATAGAGCAGCCTGAACTTGTCAATTTGTTTGCCGGGGCAAAAGATGCAAAAGAGTTATTGATGCGTTTGAGTGTAGTGGCGAAGGAGCCATTAGAGCAGGGAAAGACAATTATTTTTTTAGATGAAATTCAGGAATTTAAAGATATCGTTACAAGAATAAAATTTCTGGTAGAGG
>OHZF01000427.1_pt1 | contig 16353 bp, 15 predicted proteins | sample 1580381 | NCBI WGS metagenome assembly OHZF01 (sample SAMEA3882556, study PRJEB24775) | human gut metagenome | biome: human-associated habitat; feature: intestine environment; material: feces | place: Netherlands | collected 2009/2010 | reverse complement strand
GACTCCCGTGGAGCTGTGCCAGCAGCCGTCCGTTTTGCCTCTTTCATTGCTATCTTTATGCTTTATGAAAGGGGATTTTATCATGCAAGATAAAGCTACAAATCCCGGCAAGACCAGCAGACCAGAGAAAAATCCTCTGGATGCAAAAACGACCTATCACATCGGCAATCGGTCGTTTGTTGTTGAGCCGGTTTTCAAAGAAGAAAGCCCGGATACCCTGGGCAGCGTTCTCCTTCGCCTGATGAAGTCCGAGAGTGAAAAGCTGTAAATAGCTTTCAAACCCGGCTGACAGAGGCAGCAAATGGCGGTATAATGTGTTCGTACAAGTATATTTGCTATTCGACTGCCTTGACGGAAGGAGGACTTATGAAACAGTCGAATAACAAAAAATCCCGTGACGTGACCGCCTTTCTCTATGAAAGGCTTTCCCGTGACGATAATCTTGAAGGCGAAAGCTACAGCATCGGCAATCAAAAGAAACTGCTTGCCAAAGTCGCAAAGGAAAAGGGTTACACAAATCTGGTTCATTTTCTGGATGACGGCATTTCCGGCGTGACGATGGATCGCCCTGGTTTTGTAGAAATGATCTGCCAGTTGGAACAGGGAAAAGCCGCCGCCGTCTTTGTCAAAGACCTTTCCCGCCTGGGGCGAAACTACATTGAGGTCGGACGGCTGACGGAAGAATTTTTCCCGAACCATGATATCCGCTTGGTGGCCGTTTCGGATAACATCGACACGGCAGAGGGCGAAAATGAGCTTGCCCCGATCCGCAACCTGTTCAACGAGTGGTATGCCCGCGATATCAGCAAAAAGCGGCGCATCAGCAATAAGATCAAGGGCAATGCCGGTGAGCCGATGGGCCAGCCTCCCTATGGTTACATCAAGGACCCGAATGATCCGAAGCATTGGATCGTGGATGACGAAGCAGCCCAGGTTGTGCGCCGCGTTTACAGCATGACTTTGGAGGGGTTCGGAACAGAGCAGATTGCCGCCCAGCTTGAAAAGGACGATGTCCTGACCCCGCGGGCCTACTGGCTCACGAAGGGCATCAAACGCCCCGGCAAGGGCAAACAGCAGCCTCCTACCAAGTGGAACAGCTCCACAATAACCAAAATTCTCTCCCTGCAGGAATACTGCGGCGACATTCTCAATTTCAAAACTTATTCCAAGTCCTACAAGAATAAGAAGCGAATCGACAATGACCGTGAGAATTGGGTGGTGTTCCAGGACGTCCATGAGGCGATCATCGAGCGTGCTATGTATGAGCAGGTGCAGCAGAAGCGGGGCAAAATCCGTAAGCGTCGCACCAACAATGGAGAACACAATATGTTTTCCGGCCTGTTGGTCTGCGCCGATTGCGGCAGCAACCTTCACTTTCACTTCAATCAGGGCAATCCGGAGATCAAGTATTTCAACTGCTCCAACTACAAGGGCAATCGCGGCACCTGCACCTCTACCCATTATGTCCGCGTAGACTTCCTGGAGGAAGTAGTGCTGGGAGAGATACGGCGCTTAACGAAATTCGCCAGCCTCTATGAGGACGAGTTTGTAAAAGCGGTGATCGGTCATTCCCAGCAGGCGGAACAGACAGACCGCAAGCTGAAGGAAAAAGAGCTAAGAACGCTCCTTGCCCGTGATGAAGAATTGGACGGCCTTTTTGAGCGCATCTATGAGGATAATGTTTCCGGCAAGCTCTCCGATGACCGCTTCGCAAAAATGTCCCGGCGGTATGAGGACGAGCAAAAGGAGCTGGCGGAGAAAATAAAAAAGCTCCGCTCCGAAATAGAGAAGCAGAGCAGCCGTTCCATGACGACAGATATGTTTATCGGTCTTGTCCGTAAGTACACCAGAGCGAGAAAACTGACGCCCCGGATGCTGAACGAACTGATTGAGAAGATCGAAGTGTTCAATGCGGAGAAGATCGACGGCGTATGGGAGCAGCGGCTTCGCATCCACTATAACTGCGTCGGAACGATTGAGATTCCAACGGTGCTGCCCCTGCCGATCCCGGAAGTGTCCGTAAATACAAGAAAAGGCGTAGTCGTCAACTACGCCCCCTGTGAACTCGCTGTATAAAAAGCGAGTGTTCTTACAGCTTTTCAAATGCTGTAAGAACACTCGCCATGGTGCACCTCGCGCACTCATATCCGAACTTTTCTCCGCTTTCACGGCTTCCCCGAAAGCGACCGTTTCTGTACCTTCCTTATAGTTAAAGGTAATAAGCACCTTATCATCATAGAGATAGATGGCATTGATGAAGGTATCCACCAGTGCCTGCCGCTGCTCCGGCTGGGTCATATCCAACTTGCGGAAGCGAAGCAGCCAAAAGCGGACGAACTCCTCTTTCATCTTTGGCTTAGCCAGCCGTTCCTCTGCAATGCGGGCTTGCAGTTCTTTTCGCTGATCTTCCAGAGCTTCCAGCCGCTCCTTGGTGGAGCTGGTCAGAATGCCCATCTGGATAGCGTTCAGCATATTGGTGATGCCGACTTCCGTTTCCTTCAACTGCTTTTCGTAGATGGGCAAATCCGTGCTTTCCTGGTTTTGCAGTTCCATCACTTTGGCGATGATGGCATTCATGGAAGCGTCATCTTCCACCAGCTTCATGGTCTCGTTGATCACCAGATCTTCCAGCCACTGTTTCCGCACGGCCTTTTTATCGCAGGTCTTTTTCTTCTTGGCGGCGGCACACTTGTAATAGGTATACATTTTCCCGGTGTGGCTGACACCGCTTTCTCCGAACATCAGCGCTCCGCACTTGCCGCAGTACAGCTTGGTGGTGAGCAGATAGCTTTCCTCTGCCTTATGACGGGCAGGGGCCTTTTTATTTTTCGCCAGCTTTTCCTGTACCTTGTTGAACAGTTCCTCCGATACCAGCGCCGGAATCGCATTGGGCTGTACCACATCCCGCAAACGCAATTCGCCGATGTACCGGCGATTACTCAGCATCCGCTGAATCGTGTTATAGGACATCTCCCCGCCCATCGAATTTTTGATGTTGTGCGCCTTCAACCAATCCCGCAGGTCAGTCATGGTCGCACCGTCCACATACTTCTGGAACGTCTGCTCCACATACGGAGCCAGCAGCGGGTCTGGCTGGTAATGCCGGGTCTCATCGATCATGTAGCCGAACGGAATCGTGCCACCATTATAAATGCCCTTGAGAGCGTTCTCGGTCATGCCGCGCACGACCTTTTCAGACAGGTCAGCCGAGTAGTATTCGGCGTAGCCTTCCAGCACCGATTCCAGAATGATGCCCTCCGGGCCAGCCGAAATGACTTCTGTTGCCGACACCAGTTTCACACCATTGCGTTTCAGCTGGGTCTTGTACCGTGCGCTGTCGTAACGGTTCCGGGCAAAGCGGTCCAGCTTCCAGACAATGATGACATCAAAGATCCCGCGCTCGCTGTCTTTGATCATTTGCTGAAACTGCGGGCGGTTGTCCGTTTTTGCAGAGACGGCACGGTCGATATAGTGCTTCACCACCGTGAAGCCGTTCTTTTCCGCATAGGCTGTGCATTCACGGATCTGGCCTTCAATGGATTCTTCTCGCTGGCTGTCAGTGGAATAACGGGCATAGATCACGGCAGTCATGGCAGGCACCTCGCTTTTTTTACATCAGTGAACGGTGGAGCGTTCATCCGAACCAATGTTTCGTATAATTTATATACCATATTTTGCAATGAAGTGCAATAGAATAATGAAATCAACGAACAGCATTTACTTCTTTTTGTAATAAGATACCCACCGACCTGTGGTTTTCGCCATAAGCTGGTGAGCATCTGTTCTTCTTGGTCTATAATCACTGATGGCGCAGTAATGGACATACCGTCCTTGTTGTATCTGGTTAATTGCAGTTTCGGAGTACAACAAAAAATGAGACAGGCAACCTTTTTCGGGGAAGTCCATCTCATTTTTTCGTTTTGGCTGTTTTGCAACAGCCCTGTTTAAATCGCTCAAGCTAACCAAAAACAACGGCTGCTTTTCGGAGCAGAGAATTGATTCTGTTAATAGATGCTGTCTTCTGAAATTTCAATTCCAAGTACTCCGAGGATGTCTGCGTTTTTCTGCTGCAAACAGTTCCTGATGGCCTCCTTCAGTTTCTCATCCGTTACCCACAAAGGCATCATTTCACGTGGGATGCATTGATGAAATGCATTTTCAAATTCGGTACACAGTTCAAACAATTCCTCATCCACAGCAGTTTGGGGCATAGAATCGTCTGAAAAAAGATCGTCTAAAGTTTCAACAGTCACTCTGTCCGGCCTCCTTTCTGCCTTTTGTCAACGTTCTTCCCAGATGGCACGTTCACGCTGCTCACGGTCATAGGGTTCTGCATTCTTAATGATCGCATCGAGCATCTGGTTAAATACTCTTACCGAATTGGGAAAAAGTTTGGTCAGCCGTTGCAGCTTGATGCTATCGCCCATACTCGCTTCAAAAAAGTGTGCAAACGCCTCATGCTCCATGGCCCATGCTCTTGCGCAGTATTCTTCGCTATGACCCCATCCACCACAAACATGGCCATTGGTAGCAAAATTCGCGAGATCCGAACAGCTGTGCCATGCTCCCTCGCAAAGATTGCGCACAGCTCTTTCCCTCTGTTCCGGGGTAGAGTTATTATAGCATTGAATTAACCTTTGTCCATCGCTGACCAGCGCATGGTGAAACACAGCATTTTCCGACATCAAATTTTGATATCTCATGCATACATGATCAATCATGTGCCCCAGTTCGTGGTAGTATGTAGCACCCGCCCCTCGCACGTTCTTCTCATCCTCTGCTGCATTGTAATAAACGCCGTGCTCAGCAGGCGAGTAATGGCTTGGCCCCGGTCCGCTATAATTGCCGTTGAGGATACATAGCTTTTCTGCAAACAAATCAAAGACCTTCCTTGCGGCCGGAACAGCATTCCCATAGCGCTGATCAAGGATCGCATTGTATTTGGGGGAGGAGAAAGGCTTGTCCTGTTTGATGCTCGGTCGTATGCTGGCAGCTGTTTTTGTTCCTGCAGATGCTACTGAAGCAGCCGCTGCTACGCCCGCTGCTGCCGTTGTTCGTGTAGCACGTCCGATTTGCTCATACTTCTCGACTGTGTCAAGTGTTTTCTTGAGGGATTCTTCCAGTGAACGCAGCTCACCATAGCTGGCTCGGAGACTTGTGACGCTGTCGAGTACGATTGCATAAAGTCTTCTGGACTGCTGGTCATTCCAGCTATGATTGACGTTATTAAACTGCTGCAGGATTCTTTGAATAAAATACCCGATTGCTTCCCGCGCAGCAGTTGTCTGATTCAACGCATGACGAACCGCAGATGAGTTTACATTTGTCATCACGAATCACCCTTTACATTGGCAACAACTCGCTACAGAAAGTTTCGACCTGCTCTGGTGCAGGGCTGACATACGGTTTGAACTGGAACGTATCAGTAGCACCATTTGTATAGTAAACCGTATTGTCATGCAGCGTGGAAACGTTCACGTTATCGATCAGATTGAATGCATCCGAATCACTCAGTGCAAACACGATTCTCTCCCGGAACTTGTTCAAAATGTTCATGCCAAAGTGCATGGACTCCTTTACCGTCTGATAATCGCTGGAGCAGATGATAAAGTGGATGCCATAGGCTGCACCGTCTGCAATCAGTTTCTGCAATTTTTCGCTAGCATTTCCCATTGCTCCGGAGACAGGCTGAGCAGAAACATGGGAAGAGTCTGCGCCAATGCTGGAGAACGATGCCATCAGATCCGCAAACGGATCTCTTTCCTCTACATTTTGCGATTCTGCCGGAGCCACATCCGCAGTAAGAGACGGCACTTGAGCCAGCAGTGCGGCAAAGGGATCGTCATCCGCAGGCTTCGTGGAGAATCCCGTCGGCTCGACAGGGGAATCCGTCGGTTCTGCAGAGAACCCAGCCAGAAGATCAAGCGTCGGATCTTCCACCACAGTCGGCGGGACATCCACTGCTTTGGGTTCTGCTAGAAACTCTATATACTCCGCCTCATCGACCCGGTCACCCAGCAGCATCGTCTGCATCAGATCCAGGAACTGCAGATTTTTGATGACAAACAGCACCGTATCTCCACCTGTTTTCTTTTTGCGCTGCTGATACTTTTCGTAAAGGTCATGGACAAACTGTACGATATCTGAACGGGTATGTGCAGTGTGCAGTTCTGCTACACCATGCTCGAGGCTTTGATAAAAACTTCCGCAGCGGTCATCTCCCACGATGCTGTCGCCATCCACACAGTACACACACGCCCTGCGGTTCAGCGCAGCCGAGAGCAGGAACAGATTGACCGTCCGATCCATCAGTTCATCATTGGAACCACAGATCAGGACATTATGCTGTTTCTTGCGGTCAAACGTCAGTTCAAACGGGTCATCCACCTTAATTTTTTCGCCCATATGCACAGTGACCGTGCTAGTATCGGCAATACCGATCGACCGTGCAGCAAGATAGTCCAGCATCGGCACAGTGCGGGAGCCCTCGAACACCTGCATCGTGCAGGGAGAATCCGCAAACTTCTCACTGATCTGTTTCAGGTAATACTTTTTGGTTTCATCATTGCAGAAAGCGACCCGCAGGCCAACGTTCGGATTGTTCTCTGTGTAGTCTTCGTTCAGCACAGCGGTTCCGCGGGGTCCTTCCATTTTTTTCATTGCATCCGAGCAATGGGTATCACCAAACAGATAACGAGTATCATCTTCGCCACATTTAAGGCCGACACGGATACGCATCTGCTCGATCGTACCACGATCCAGCGTCAGGGTCGAAATGATTTTGGTGGATTGAGTCGCCATCAGAAGATGCACGCCGTAGGAACGTCCTTCCGTAACGATCTTCTTCGCCAGATTTGCGCACCGCTCTGCCACCTTGCGGTTTGTTCCGCTGTCAAACAAAATCTGGAACTCATCCATGATGACAAGGATACGGGGCATGCTATTTCCGGTATTGGTAACATAGTCTTCCAGCTTTGTATATCCACCGGATCTCTTGAATATATCCGAGCGATTCGCCATCTCCTGGACCAGATTTTCCAAGATGCTCTCGCCGAACTCCTGCAGTGCATCCAGCGCCAGCAGCTTGATGTGCGGCAACCGCTCCGATTCATAGATTTTGAACTCGGTACCGCCCTTGAAATCCATCAGATACAAATTGAGCTGTTCCGGCGAATAGTTCATCATACTGCTCATAATCAGCGTATGCAGCAGGGTCGATTTGCCGCCACCCGTACCACCGCCGATCAGGCCATGATGCGAAGTGCCCTCGCCAAACACCATGCTCACGACCGAATCGCCATCGCCGATGCCCATCGGCAGCTTCAGTACCTTGGCTGTGCTGCCCTGGAACGGTTCCGGCGGGAGGATTTCTTCAAAATGGATGCTCTGAACGCTCAGTTTTTCGACTGCCTTGTGATATTCTACCGCAAATTTTTCCAACTGTCCGGCATCGGGTTTTTCGATCAAACGGACCGAGAGATGATACGGCAGCAGAGCAAAGCCGTTTTCTTTACATTCGATCTGGACACAATTCTTTTCCAGTTCGGCCAGTTTTTCGTCTATGTGGTCATAGCTGCTTGCCACCTCGACCGCAGTATTCCGACACAGAACGACATAGATGCCGCACCTGTTTCCTTTCTGCATAACAGAGGACAGCAGTTCCAGACAGCGAGCGTCCGCATTCAACGGGAAATCATACAGCATGAGCAATGTAATCGCTTCTGTACGTCTTGGATTGTGCGCATTATAATCCAGCAAATCATCATAATCAGGGCGGTCACGGATAAAATCAAGCGTCTGTCCTTCCAGCTCTTTCAGACAGCTCAGCAATTCTTCTGTCCGGGACATCTGCGTGACAGCCCTTTTGTAGGAATCCGGCATTTTATTGACGAAGTTGGACAACATACGGACACTTCCGCCGCCCTCTTTCGGATCAAAGATACAGAAGCGCACTTTGGATGCCGGGCACTTCCGAAGGAAGCCCCAGATTACGCGATATGCTGCACTCTGCATATTATCGTGCTGCGCCTCAGCTCCGATTACCTCCAGATTGAGTGGATGATGGAGATTAAACATCATCGGCAATTCCACACGGCTCATATCAATAGAGTGACCCGGTGTTTCCGCGCGGAAAGCACGCACGATTTTTTTATAGCCGATGCTTTCATCAAAGATTTCGGCCGGATAAGCGATCTGGCCCATGCAGAACAACTCCGGGAAAGTTGTACTTGCCGACTGTTGATCAAATGGCTCCTGAGATATCTGTTTCCATTCAGTAAGGTTCTGAATGGAAACATCCAGCTCTGCATCATCTTTCGCTTCGACCAGCTTGCGGATAAACGGCGAGAACGCAATGCCCCGGTTCTGCATTCCCTCAAAGATAAGCATATACTTACTGAAGAAGCGGTCGAAACCGGCTTTATCCGGCATCGGATGATAAAGCAACGGCAAGCCGCGCTCCGAAAAGCTCTGCTGATCCTGCTTGATGACCGCTGTTAGAGGCTGTATCGTCTGCAGCATCTGCCGGTAGCTTTCCTGACGTGTGCCTGGCTGCGGCGGCGGGCAAATGATCATTGTATAAATGCCGCACCGGCTGCCATTACGCAGAATATTGCGCACATCCGTAAGAATCGAATCGCTGATATTGCGAGGGAAATCATACATCACGAGGCAGCGGACTCGCAGGGTCTCTTCCGGGTGTTCCCTTGAATAGTCAAAAATACTGTCGTACTCTGTTCCGAGTTTGTCCATCAGGGTCGTCTCGATTTCTTCGTTCAACAGCGCCAGTTGTGTAGCGATATCCTCTGCCGTAAAGCAGATCTTTTCACCGAACAGTTCTGGCAGACGCTTGCGAGCATCAAAGAAAGGTCCGACACTGGTTCCACGGTTTTCAGGATCGATCACCGTGATTTCCAACTTTGCCACAGGGCTGCTAGCCAGAACACCAAACATCCATGCATGCGACAGTTGCTTTGCCTTTTCCGGGAAACGAGCGTCCGACATCACAAGGAGTGGTTCAGCTCCTTTACATGCCATCGGAAGCGGAAAGCGGATCACATCGTTAACCATCATATGGGCACAGCGCTTTTTCAGAAGGGACAAAAGCTTTTTATTCTCGACCAGAAGCAAAAGAGGATAATCCGTAAAGCTCATCCAGAGGATTCCATCTGCAAAGTTTTTCCCGCTGTTCACTTTCACTCTGCGCGATTCATAATCCATTCCCGTCTGCGCCAGAAAATCAACAAATTCCTGTGGAAATAGTTCATCCAGCTCTCTCTGCAGCTGTTTTTCATCGCTCTTGTTTTTGATGCTCTCCTGATTATCAAACTCCTGAATCGTAGACAGGAAATTGAGCGCCAGAGTCTTTTGGTCCTGCTCGAACGCTTCCTTTTTCATTGTCAGCTCATCCTGCGTAATTTCCGGCAGCAGTTCACTGACCTCATTCACAAATTTATGCACCGTATTTCTCAGCACAATAAGGCTTTCGTAGTCTTTCTTGCGTTGTGCCGAAAACAAAAAGTGCAGATCGTTGATCAGAAAAGGAAGCATGGACTCACGATATTTTTTTGAAATCTGGCCATAGTCTCTGCGGATTGCCTCGATGCCTTCCATCAATGCAGTATAGTTTCTGTATGCCTGGCTTTCCACACCCGCCAGTTCGGCTTCCTTACGTGTTTTGGTCTTGCTGTAGTACTTGTCAGAACTCATCAGCTGTTGATCCATCTGATCCACATCTTCAAGGATCTTCTGGGCATCCTCAATCATTTTGGCCGACTGACGTGACAGTGTCTCACATTCCTGTTTGTAAGCCTTTTCCCGGCGCGTCTTTTCCGCATTGTTTTCTGCGATGATTCTCGTTCTTTTTGCCTGATATTCTCTTTCCTGCGTGACGAGCCGGGGGTCCCATTTTTCAATGAAACCATTCAGTTCCCCGATCAGAGCAAATACTTCTGCCTGCGTCAAAGCATCCATCGTGTTCTCCTCTCTCTCAAGACATCTTAATGATCTTTGATTTCATATCGACACTGTCCTGTGCACTTTTCTGAATGGAAACCCACCTTGAGCGAGGTGGTGACCTGCAAAGGATAGCTGAATATCTCTACCATTTCCCCGCCGATCTCTGGGTCGCTTGTGTTGCACACCAGTGTGTACTGCTTCAGATCGTTCAGCAAACGAGGCCGGTAGCCCGGCTCCGTCATGTTCAGGATATCAAGGCACAATTTCACTCCGATGCAGGTGATAAAATTGATATCCACTGAGATGCCCGGCTCAAAGCGGACTCCCTCAATATTCTCCTGATTGGAATAAACATGATGGTTTGCCTGCACCCGTGCCGAAAGTTCCGTGCCCTCGCCCAAAGCACATGCGTAGCAGGGCATTCCCCTGTCCGGGATATGATAGAAAATTTCTCCGGCATAGGCACGCTCCCAGAATCCGACCGAGAGAAATGCCGCTCCGTAATAAATGCTTATGCGGTTTGCGTAGACATCTGCTCCACGGTTATCTGCACAGCCCACAAAAACGGTTTCCCCTTTTACACAAAAATCATCCAGCATGGCCTTTGGAATGTTCTGAACGATTCCCTCAAATATCTGCACATCAATTTGAGGATTGATATTCAGCAACTTACGCTTCAGTGCATTTATCTTAAGGTCTCCGACATCCTCAATACCACACTGGTGCCGACAGATATTGTGGTATTCCATTACATCCGGGTCAGCAAGCAGAAAATGGCCCACACCGGACCGGGCAAGTTCCATTGCTACGAGGCTTCCAACTGATCCACACCCCAGAATCACTGCCCGTTTGTGATCCATTTTATCCGTTTCTAAAATACCTTTGTTGCGGGAAAATATATTTTGGTGCAATTCATAGGGTTCCGCATTGATTGGTTTTCCGTCAAAATAGAACTGAATTTTTTCCTGTCTTGCGACCCCGCAAAAACCTTTGGCGTTCGGCTCAAAGCCTTCCGGAAGGATCTGCCCCAAAAACTCCCCACGCTCTGAGAGCTCCGGCGGAAAAATATTGAAGATAGCAGTGTCCTTGAAATATTTTCCTCTCACTGGCCCCGGGTGTGCTTCCCTCATCTGCGCCGCCGAAAGGAATACCGTCTTTTCTATTTCTTCCCCAAAAAAATTCTCTAGCATATCAATTACCCTTTCTCACGCCAAACATAACAATACGTCTGGCAATTTCCTCCATTCGCCCATTTTCTTTCGGTGACTTGCCATCTGATGTGTCATGTGCATCATTCCATGCTTTCTCCAAATCTCCGGAATGATAATAAAACACCTTTTCACGCCATGCTCCCAGCATTTTATTTTCCGTCAGGTCTGTAAAACGCACAGCTTCGTTCTCGTTATTGCTTTTCGGCAAAAGCCATAATGTATTCTCATTCCATCTGACCCGAACAGAGATATTTTTCTCCTGCAAAAATTCCAAATCAGCATACAAGAGATCAAGCATCCGAGTCATCTGTTCCTCCGAGACCACTTGCTTCATGCCCATAGCCGGTGCGGTAATCTGCATATCAAGGTAAGACGATACTTCTTCCATGAAATTCTCGATGGATTTTTTGTTGGATGTTCCTCCTGCTTCAGAACGACCACATTTCCGCCGCATAAGAGCAAGTGAATCTTCTACCGAACGATACTTTAGAAGCTCTTGCGGAAACCGTTCATTTCCTATCTCATAGGAAATGCGCTGATAGTTCCGATATGTCTGTCCCACATGATAGACCGTCATACGGAAATCCGGATCAAGATTGACCAGAACCGAGATTGCTCCCTGCGGCCGCATGGACGCATAGACGTGATTAGTTTGATCGTCCGTCCCCGAGAACTGGTCAAAAGACCCCGGATGACGATGCCACAGCCCAATCAGTTCCAACCGTTCCTGATAAATTGCAGCGACCTTGTTAATCAGGTGCTGGACATACGGCTGATCGTATTCAAAATATGCGACTTCAAAAATCGAATTCGGACCGGGGTCGATGGACTCCACAACATACCATGTATCCCCGATCACTTTGCCAAGGAATAGACCGCCCGTTTCTGTCTGTATCTTTTCTGCCGTCTCTGCCATGACTGCCGCTATCGCCCGCTGCGAAAAGACCACTTCCATCTGTTCACACCTCATTCGAAACAAAAACACTCATCACCCACCGACGTGAGTGATGAGTGTTTTTCAATACTCAATAATTGCCTTCAAGCGCAACATCATCGCTGATTTCGCCATTCATCCACATTTCGCACAGAAGGATCCATTTACAGGCCCAGCTGAGAGAGGATGCAGCTGAAGTCGAACGTGTCATACCCGTCTTGAAGTATTTCGGATCTGCAGTACAAATAAAATATTCTTCATTACGTCCGAAATTATCCCGATAGATATGCGGCAGACCAAGACCGAAGCCATGTCTTACACAATTTTCGTAGCTGCCATATGTTTCCTCAAGGATCGGCATCATGCGGGTCGCTATATCCTTCAGCCGCGGCTGTACCGGAAGAATCTGGATCGAACCGCCATATTCCGATGCGCCTGCATGAGGATGATCATTTTTATAAATCAGCATCAAATCCCAGACCATACCGTCCGGACCAGCGGGCTGCACTTTGCCACGCCAGTACAGTCTGCCGGAACCATCAGGAAGCTGATGAATCGTAAACGACGGAAAGAACTTGTTCATGGCCTGGACTTCTGCCCGATAGAGGTCGGGATCACTCTGATACCAGTAAAATGCCATTGTTACTCCCTCCTGCCTTAAGCAAGCTTACCCTGCGGGACCGAAATTCCCGGACGGGTAGGATCATCCGATTCGCCCGGCAACTGAACCTGACCCGTGGGCGAGACCATAACGGTTTCACCGCTATGAATTGCTTCCTGCAATGCACGACGACGTGCAGCGACCACATCATTGTTATCCATACTGTATTAACCTCCTGCTGAAACAAGTCGTTTGGCGCGACAGTATTTTTTGTCCTTGCCAGGCGATCAGGCTGCAAAGCTGCGGATGATCTCGCCGTTCTCGGCGATCTGAGTAGTGCATCTGCTGACAAATGCCTCTGCTTTTTCCTCGCCCTGTTCCTGAACCATGCGAGCATAAGAGTTGTTGTACAGCTCGCTGCCTTCATTCATCAGATCTGCCAGACTCATACCGCGATTTTCATTCATCACACGGCTATATTCCATACGATCCCGGATGCACTGCAGGGCAGAACTGTCCTTTTCCAGACAATCTGCCGTCTGAGCCATATAATTGCGGTAGTAAAGAATCTTTTTGACCGTTTCAAACAATGCCATAATCGCATAGAGGAAGAAACAGAAGATAAATTTAAACAGACCGACGCAAATCGAAATCACCATGTTTCCCGTGGAAACAAAGAACCCCGGAATTGCTGCAATGAAGCGGTGGAAAAAGTTACTCGCGCTGCCGCCGATCGCTGCACACAGTACCATATAAAGAAGTGCACCCATGATGCCACCGCTCAGCCCCCAGATGAATCCAATCACACCACCGATTGCACATCCAACCAGACACTGCGTATACTGTCCATGGATATAATTATGGTTTTTCTGCAGTTCTTCCACATTATCCTTCACGAGCTTTGTAGTGCAGTCATAGCACAACATCTTTCCTGCATATTCACCACCAGTCACACCAAAGGAATCGCAACAATAGCGGCACAAATTCTTGCCGCACCGTGCGCAGTGGCCTACCACCCTCTCTTCCGGGTGGTAGTAGCATCCCGGATCCATGTTGGATGTCGTAGGGGGTGTAAAAGTCTGCGCCTTCTTGCTCTTACCATCAACTCCCACCTTTGGTGCATCACCTATAGGAGGGTTGAACGTCGGAATATCATTTTCCGTCGTCATTTTCTTGTTTTCCGCACTTGTGAAATCGTTCAGATCCATTTTTGATTCCTCCATAATGATTTTGTTTTATCCATTAAACTGGTGGCTCTGATAACTCCGTACCAGTTCCTCCAGTTGTTTCAGCTTTTCCTGTTGCTTTTTCAGGTCCGCTGTCGGTGATTTGACCAACCGGGCAATCTTTTGCATCACCTGATTGTAAGCCACCGCCTGGTTATCGTTCCAATCTGCCGAAGGACGGAAATTCGTGCTAATCTTTTCACTGAGCGTATCCAGATTACGCACTGTATCCGCAAGCGTCTTTTCCATGTCCTGAATAGCAGAAACGGATGCGTTCATTGCCATTATATCCAACCTCCTTTTTATAAACCGACATCAGGTCTCATATTTTTCAACCAAAGCTGCAAGCTCCTGCAGCCACTTCTGACAGTTTTCAAGCTGCGGAATCGGCTGCAGAATTGCGGTGCAACTATCCTCGACAATCTGTCCAAGATTTTTGTACTGCTCATCCTTCCATCCAGAGCCAGCACTCATATAATCACGCTGGAGCTGCTGAGCTGTAAGCTGCAATTCATGTGTACATACGCCGCAGGCATTGATTCCGTTTTTCAAATCCTGAATCTTGACTTGTGCGCTTGCCAAAAGAAACACATCCTTTCATTTATCTATCGAATTTACTTAGCAATATTGCATATAAAGTTCCACGCATTGGATGCAACTGTCTACAGACTGCATCGTGACCTGCCCCTGCTGTGCTGCCTGCGCCTGAAATACTTGCATCGACTGCTGATACTCTCCCAGTGCGCTGGACAAAATGCTCATCTGCTGTTGCAGACGTTCCAGTTTACCCTGATACTGCTGTAGCCGTCTCTTCTGGGATGCAAGTTCCTGCTCTGCACGCGCTTTCTGGCTGCGCTGCCATTCCTCTTGCTGCTGAAGCCGAGCCTTCTCCTGTTCCATTTCTCTTACAGCATTTTGAATCTGTGAAATATGTTCACGGCATCGCTGTAATTCCGCTTTCAATTGCCGAATACGCTGTGCAATCTGGCTCTGTCCATTTTCATCACTTGTTGAGACGTTTCCAATCTTCCGCAGTTCCTCTTGAATTTTGGCTACACGCTGTTCCAGCGTTCCAATCGTCTCACGTGCTTCCTTCCCCTGTAGCTCCAGTTCCTGAATCATTCTCTCGCTCTGCTGAATCGACTGTTCCAGTTCCTGAATCTTATTTTCCAGAGTTTTAACCCTCTGCGTCAGTTCTTCGACTGTCTGCCTGGTCTTATTCACAGACTTCGATGCATCGCTTTGACAGGACTGATTATGATTTGTAACGGTATAGGACATCGGCGCAGCTTGATTTTTGAAATCCAGTAGTGCCTGCTTTACTTTTTTGAGACCTTCTACTGAAACTTGTGTCATACAGTTTCCTCTGAACTATTTCTCAGTATTGTTCTTGGGATATTTCAAAGAACCGTTCTGCCGCCTGTGCTGCACGGTTGCCACTATCCAGCACACGTTTTGACTTTATGGAAAGTCCCTGAATCGACCGAAACAACATCTGGTAGTTCTGATCTCCCCATGAAATAGATGCCGCTCTGACCCCCTGCACCATATTCTGCACTGCGCCGGAAAAGTTTCTCAGATCCTGACGGATCACTTGTGCCTGATTTGATTCCATCGACGTTTCCCCTCTTTATAATCGCCTTCAGCAGTTTCCATTAGAATTTCTGCCTGGAATTTTCCTATGCCATTGACAGAATGTTTCTGTACAATTCGACCTTTTATTTTATTCTGCCACATTAGTTCTGTACTGTCAAGCCGTTTTTAACCAAATCGAGGCTTTCTATCTGGAACATTTAAATTCAATTCCCTGTATGCTTTCTGATGAGGTGAAAAAATGTGGACTATGCAAGCTTCCTTCGGCAACGAATCACAGAACTTCGCATGAAACGCAATGTTTCAGAGTATCAGATGAGCCTAGAGCTAGGACAAAACAAAAATTATATTCAAGGAATAAGCTCCGGAAAAGCACTTCCATCCATGACGCAATTCTTTAATATATGTGATTACTTTTGCATCACTCCAGAGCAATTCTTTAGCGACCACGATCGACCAGAGCTAATCGATGCCATCTCAGAGGGAATACAAGAGCTTTCCGACGCAGATTTAGAGCTTCTCCTTCTCTTCATCCGTAGATTGCAAAGAAACATATAGTTACAATATGGCTTTTGGAGCATACTACACAAATAAGTCCTACTACCACCGCTTTACCACAATAAATTTTGCAAAACCATCTTGACGCGCCTACACTTCCATGATACCCTTTATTCCAAATCTTGCTGAAAGTGGTGGTTCTCACCGTGATAACCACCACTTTCAGCGGATGATTGCCCGGAAAGAACGTACCGCCCCGCAACACACCCGATTCATTTTGCCGCCGATTCACCCCGACAAAATCATCGCTGCGCTGCGTGGGCGGTATTTTTC
>OHZF01000426.1_pt1 | contig 16356 bp, 10 predicted proteins | sample 1580381 | NCBI WGS metagenome assembly OHZF01 (sample SAMEA3882556, study PRJEB24775) | human gut metagenome | biome: human-associated habitat; feature: intestine environment; material: feces | place: Netherlands | collected 2009/2010 | reverse complement strand
CTGCCGCACCTCGCTCGCCGTATCGGCACTTAGAATTATGCGGTATTGCCTTTACAATTAAAAAGATCTATACTATAATGAAACAACAGTAAGTTGTACAAGACGAACTTAAGTTGTAAATAAACGACCAACAGCAGGGGAGGTCCGCTATGCCGGAGCAACAGGAAAATCAAACCGAGGTGTTCCACCTCAAAGCACCGTTCAAACCGACTGGCGACCAGCCCCAGGCTATTGAAGCGCTGGTGCAGGGCCTGAAAGCAGGGGATAAAGGTCAAACTTTGCTGGGCGTTACCGGCTCCGGCAAAACCTTTACGATGGCCAATATCATTGCACAGTGCAACCGCCCCACACTGATTCTGGAACCAAACAAAACCCTGGCCAGCCAGATCTGCACCGAGATGCGCGGATTTTTCCCCGATGATGCGGTGGAATATTTTGTGAGCTATTACGACTATTACCAGCCGGAAGCCTACATCCCCTCCACCGATACCTATATTGAAAAAGACAGCGCCATCAATGATGAGATCGACCGCCTGCGCCATTCGGCCACGGCGGCACTGTCGGAGCGGCGCAATGTTATCATTGTGGCGTCGGTTTCCTGCATTTATTCCTTGGGCGACCCTATCGATTACCGCAGCATGGTCATCAGCCTGCGCCCCGGTATGCAGATGGAGCGGGACGAGCTCTGCCGCCGCCTGGTCAAGCTGCAATATGAACGCAACGATATGAACTTTATCCGCAATAAGTTCCGCGTTCACGGCGATATTGTGGATATCCACCTTGCTTATAATGATGAATACGCCATCCGCGTCGAATTCTTCGGCGATGAAATCGACCGCATTTCCGAGTTTGATCCCCTGACCGGCGAGCGCAAAAATATTGTGCGCCATGTGGCCATTTTCCCCGCCAGCCACTATATCGTCGGCCCTGAAAAAATGAAGGAAGGTCTCGCCAAGATCCAGACCGAGATGGAACAGCAGGTGCAGGCCTTTACTGCAGAGGGCAAACTGCTGGAAGCCCAGCGCATCCAGCAGCGCACCCAGTACGATATGGAGATGCTACAGGAAGTTGGCATGTGCAAGGGCATCGAGAACTACTCTGCCGTGCTGTCCGGCCGTGCCCCCGGCTCCACCCCCACCACGTTGCTGGACTACTTCCCCAAAGATTTTATCCTGATGGTGGATGAAAGCCATGTGATGCTGCCGCAGGTCCGCGGCATGTTCGGCGGGGACTACAGCCGCAAAAAAACGCTGGTGGAATATGGCTTCCGCCTGCCCTCGGCGTTTGACAACCGCCCGCTGAAATTTGAGGAATTTGAATCCAAGGTCGGCCAGACGATCTTTGTCAGCGCTACCCCTGGCCCCTATGAACGGGAACATTCCAGCCGCGTGGCCGAGCAGGTCATCCGCCCCACCGGTCTGCTGGACCCCGTCATCATGGTGCGCCCAGTGGAAGGCCAGATCGAGAATCTGCTGGGCGAAATTTTGCAGCGCATCGACCGCGGCGAGCGTGCCCTGGTTACCACCCTGACTGTCAAAATGGCCGAGGACCTGACCGACTACCTGGAAGAACACGGCGTGCACACCAAGTATATGCACCACGAGGTGGATACCTTTGAGCGCATGGAGATCATCAAGGACCTGCGCACCGGTGCCATTGATGTGATTGTCGGCATCAACCTTCTGCGCGAGGGCCTGGATCTGCCGGAAGTTTCGCTGATCGCCATTCTGGATGCCGACAAAGAGGGCTTCCTGCGCAGCGAAACCAGCCTGATTCAGACCATTGGCCGCGCGGCCCGCAACGCAAACGGCGTGGTGCTGATGTACGCCGATGAAGTAACCCCCAGCATGGAGCGCGCCATCATGGAAACCGAGCGCCGCCGTGCCATCCAGGATGCCTACAACAAAGAACACGGCATTACACCAAAAACTATCGTGAAAGCCATCGGCGGCGGGCTGGAAATCAGCATGAGCGAAGAAAACAAAAAGATGCGCCAGCACCGTATGAGCCGCGCTGAACGCGAACAGACCATTACCCGCCTGACCCGCGAGATGAAAGAAGCCGCCCGCCTGCTGCAGTTTGAGCACGCCGCATTCCTGCGTGATGAGATTGAAAAGCTGCAGCGCGGGGAGGACCCTACCGCCGATACCAGCACCCGCCGCGCCGCTGAAAAACAGCGCAAAACGGGCAAGGGGAGAAGGAGCTATAAAAAGTGAGCAACATTCAAATTGATGCCAACAACCGCATTACGATCAAGGGCGCGCGGGAGCATAACCTGAAAAACGTCAACCTGGTTCTGCCGCGCAACAAGCTGATTGTTATGACGGGCCTTTCCGGCTCCGGCAAGTCCAGCCTGGCCTTTGATACCATCTTTGCGGACGGCCAGCGCCGCTATATGGAAAGCCTTTCCAGCTATGCCCGCATGTTCCTGGGCCAGATGGAAAAGCCCGATGTGGACGAAATCACCGGCCTTTCCCCGGCGGTTTCCATTGACCAGAAAACCACCAGCCACAACCCGCGTTCCACCGTGGGCACCGTGACGGAAATTTATGATTATCTCCGTTTGATGTATGCCCGCATCGGCGTTCCGCACTGCCCGGTCTGCGGACGCGTCATCAGCCAGCAAACGGTGGACGAGATGGTAGATGAGGTGCTTAAACTGCCGGAACGCACCCGCTTCCAGGTGCTGGCCCCTGTTGTGCGGGGCCGCAAAGGCACCCAGGCCAAGGAGCTGGACGCTGCCCGCCGCGGCGGTTACGCCCGCGTGCGCATTGACGGCAACATGTATGATCTGGACGAAGAGATCAAGCTGGAAAAGAATATCAAGCATACCGTTGAAATCGTCGTGGACCGCCTGTCCATCAATGATACGGTGCGCGGCCGCCTGGCCGATTCTATTGAGACTGCCGTTGCCCTGACCGGCGGCCTTGTCATCATTGATGTTATCGGCGGCGAACCGATGGAGTTCAGCCAGAACTATGCCTGCCCGGAGCACGGTGTTTCCATTGACGAACTTTCCCCCCGCATGTTCAGCTTTAACAATCCCTTTGGCGCCTGTGAAACCTGCACCGGCCTGGGCACCTTTATGAAGGTGGATCCGGCCCGCGTGATTCCGAATCCGCACAAGTCCATCCGCGAAAGTGCCATCAAGGCCAGCGGCTGGTATTATGCGGAGGGATCCATCTCTGAAATGTATTACAAAGCGCTGGGCAAGCGCTATGGCTTTACGCTGGATACCCCCATCAAGGAGATGAGCAAAGAAGCCGTGCACGCCATCCTGTATGGCACCGGGACTGAAAAAATCGAGATGCAGCGCGAGAATATGTTTGGCTCCGGCACCTATATGAACACGTTTGAGGGCATTATCCCCAACTTGGAGCGCCGCTTCCGTGAAACAGGCAGCGAGTGGGTCAAAGAGGAAATCGCCCTTGTCATGTCCAGCGAGGAGTGCCCCACCTGCCACGGCCAACGCTTGAAGCCCACCAGCCTCGCCGTCACGGTGGGCGGCATCAACATTGCCCAGTTCTGCGATATGAGCGTGAACGAGGAGCTGGAATTTATTCAGACGGCAAAAGTGTCCGAGCGGGATGAAGTCATCGCTGCTTCCATCTTCAAAGAGGTCAAAGAGCGTCTGGGCTTTTTGAAGAGCGTGGGTCTGGGGTACCTGACCCTGTCTCGCGGCGCATCGTCCCTTTCCGGCGGCGAAAGCCAGCGCATCCGTCTGGCGACCCAGATCGGCAGCGCACTGACCGGCGTGCTGTATGTGCTGGATGAACCCAGCATCGGCCTGCACCAGCGCGATAACGATAAGCTGATTGCCACCATGAAGCGCCTGCGCGACCTGGGCAACACCCTGATTGTAGTAGAGCACGACGAGGACACCATGCGCCAGGCAGACTATATTGTGGATGTCGGCCCCGGTGCCGGTGTGCATGGCGGCGAGATCGTGGCCGCCGGCAGTGTGGAGGACATCTGCAATGCCCCGCGCAGTGTGACCGGCGAGTACCTTTCCGGCCGCAAATTTGTGGAAGTTCCCACCGCCCACCGCTCCGGTAACGGTAAAATGCTCACGGTGGTCAAAGCGCGGGAAAACAACCTGCAAAACATTACCGTGGATTTTCCCCTTGGCAAAATGATCTGCGTGACCGGTGTTTCTGGTTCCGGCAAGTCCACGCTGGTCAATGAAATTTTGTATAAGTCGCTGGCCGCAGCGCTCAACGGCGCCCGCAGCCGCCCCGGCCAGTGTGATGAAGTTCAGGGTATGGAATGGATCGATAAGGTCATCGGCATTGACCAGTCGCCCATTGGCCGCACCCCGCGCTCCAACCCGGCCACCTACACCGGTGTGTTCGGCGATATCCGCACCCTCTTCTCCAACACCCAGGATGCCAAACAGCGCGGTTACGGCCCCGGCCGGTTCAGCTTCAACGTCAAGGGCGGCCGCTGCGAAGCCTGCGAGGGCGGCGGCATTGTGCAGATCGAAATGCACTTTCTGCCGGATATTTACGTCCCCTGCGATGTCTGCAAGGGCAAGCGCTATAACCGCGAAACGCTGGAAGTAAAATATAAAGACAAAAACATCTCCGATGTGCTGGATATGACGGTGGAGGAAGCCTGCAATTTCTTTGCCAACCAGCCCAAAATTGCGCGCAAACTGCAAACCCTGCAGGAAGTCGGCCTTGGCTATGTGCAGCTGGGCCAGTCGGCCACCACACTTTCCGGCGGCGAAGCCCAGCGTGTCAAGCTGGCCAACGAGCTTGCCCGCCGCGATACCGGCAAAACCGTCTATATTCTGGACGAGCCTACCACCGGCCTGCACATTGCCGATGTGCACCGCCTGGTCAAGGTGCTGGATAAGCTGGCCGATGCGGGCAACACCGTGATCGTGATCGAGCATAACCTGGATGTGATCAAGCGTGCCGACTATATCATCGACCTGGGGCCGGAGGGCGGCAGAGGCGGCGGTACCATTGTGGCAACCGGTACGCCGGAACAGGTAGCCCAGAACCCGAACTCCTTCACCGGCCAGTACCTGAAACCCGTGCTGGAGCGCGCCTGGAAACTGCAGGGCACAGCTCCGGCCCCCGTGCCGGAAGAGCCGGGATGCCCGGCGCCCGCAGAGGAAAAAGCCTCCGCCCAGCCGCCGCGCAAACGCAAAAAAGCAGACAAAAAATAACCACAACAGGGAACTTTGTGCAGCAAAAACGCAAAATTGGATTTGACAATTCCTGTCAACCTGTGGTTTAATTATCTTTACGCGCCTGAAAAAGCAAAATTCTGCGCGCACAGGGGTACGCAGCAGCGTGATTCCCTGCATCCAAAAACGGGAGGGAACTGCCGAATGGCAAAAAAGAAGGAAGAATACGGCAACGAAAGCATCAAGAGCTTAAAAGGTGCAGACCGTGTGCGCAAGCGCCCGGCCGTTATCTTTGGCTCTGACGGTGTGGAAGGCTGTGCCCATTCCATTTTTGAGATCGTATCCAACTCCATCGACGAAGCGCGTGACGGCCACGGCAACAAAATCAACGTTACCCTTTACCCGGATCACTCTGTGGAAGTAGAGGACTTTGGCCGCGGTATCCCCGTCGATTACAATAAAGCTGAAGAACGCTGGAACTGGGATCTTGTGTTCTGCGAACTGTACGCGGGAGGCAAATATGGCGAGGGTAGCGGCAACTATGACTTCTCCCTTGGCCTGAACGGCCTTGGCCTTTGCGCCACCCAGTATTCCAGCGAATGGATGACTGCGGATATTTACCGCGATGGCATGCACTATCACCTGGATTTCAAAAAAGGTGAGAATGTCGGCGGGCTGAAAAAAGAGCCGTTCACCGGCCGCCGCACCGGCTCCGTCATCCGCTGGAAACCGGACACCGATGTGTTTACCGACATCAATGTTCCGGCGGATACCTTCAAGGATATGCTGCGCCGTCAGGCCGTTGTCAATGACGGTGTGACTCTCGTGTTCAACGACCGCACGGGCGAACGTGCCGAAAAAATCGAATATTTCTATGAGCATGGCATTCAGGACTATGCCAATGAGATCGCCGGTGAGGGAACCCTGACCCCGGTGCATTTCTGCTCCGGTTCCGCAATCGGCCGCGACCGTGATGATCAGCCGGAATATCAGGTCAAAATGAACGTGGCGTTCTGCTTTTCCAACGCGGTGCAAACGCTGGAATACTATCACAACTCCTCGTGGCTGGAGCACGGCGGCAGCCCGGACCGCGCTGTCCGCCTGGCCTTTGTCAACCAGATCAACAACTGGTTGAAAAATAAGGGTTTGTACAAGAAAAACGAAAGCTCCATCACCTTCAACGATGTGCAGGACTGCCTGATTCTGGTTTCCTCCAGCTTCTCCACCCGCACCAGCTACGAGAACCAGACCAAAAAGGCCATCACCAACAAGTTTGTGGCCCAGGCCATGACGGAGTTCCTCAAGCACCAGCTGGAAGTCTACTTTGTGGAGCACCCGGACGAAGCCGAAAAAGCCTGCAAGCAGGTGCTAATCAATAAGCAAAGCCGCGAGCACGCCGAAAAAGCGCGTGTGTCCATCAAAAAAACAATGACCCAGCAGATGGACCTGGCCAACCGCGTGCAGAAATTTGTGGACTGCCGCACCAAGGATGCCACCCGCCGCGAACTGTACATCGTGGAGGGCGATTCCGCTATGGGCGCGGTCAAACAGAGCCGCGATTCGGAGTTCCAGGCTATCATGCCCATTCGCGGCAAGATCCTGAACTGCCTGAAGGCCGATTACGCCCGCATTTTCAAGTCTGACATTATCACAGACTTGATCCGCGTGATGGGCTGCGGCGTGGAGCTGGGCGGCAGCCACAATAAGGACCTGGCTACCTTTAATCTGGACAACCTGCGCTTTAACAAGATCGTCATCTGTACCGATGCTGATGTGGACGGTTATCAGATCCGCACCTTGGTGCTGACGATGCTCTACCGCCTGACCCCCACCCTCATCAATCAGGGGTATGTGTATATCGCGGAATCCCCGCTGTATGAGATCAACACCAAAAATAAGACCTACTTTGCCTATACCGAGCCGGAAAAGGCCGATATCATGAAGCGGATCGACGGCCAGAAGTTTACGATCCAGCGATCCAAAGGTCTGGGCGAAAACGACCCCGAAATGATGTGGCTGACCACCATGAGCCCCGAAAGCCGCCGCTTAATTAAAATTCTGCCCACCGATGTTCAGCGCACGGCGGAGGTGTTTGACCTGCTCCTGGGCGATAATCTGCAGGGCCGTAAGGAGCACATTGCGGAGCACGGCGCTGAATATCTGGACGATCTGGATGTATCTTAATCAGGGGAGGAGAGAGCAAAATGGCAAAAAAAGCAACCAAAAAGAAAGCCGCCCCTGCCCGCCCGCAGCTGGGCGATAACGTCGAGATCCTCTCTGCCGGTGAGGTCATCGAAAGCCCCATTACCGATACGCTGGAAACAAACTACATGCCTTACGCCATGAGCGTTATTGTTTCCCGCGCGCTGCCGGAAATTGACGGCTTCAAGCCCGCCCACCGCAAACTGCTGTATACCATGTACGGCATGGGCCTGCTGAAAGGCGCCCGCACCAAAAGCGCCAATATCGTAGGCAGCACCATGCACCTGAACCCCCACGGCGATGCCGCCATTTACGACACCATGGTGCGTATGGGCCGTTCCAACGAAAGCCTGCTGGTGCCCTTTGTGGACTCCAAGGGTAACTTTGGCAAGGCGTACAGCCGCGATATGGCTTACGCCGCCGCTCGTTACACCGAGGCAAAGCTGGAACCCGTGTGCGAAGAGCTGTTCCGCGATATCGACAAGGATACCGTGGATTTTGTGCCCAACTATGACGGCACCACCACCGAACCGACGATGCTGCCGGTCACCTTCCCGACCATTCTGGCCAACAACACACTGGGCATTGCGGTCGGTATGGCGTCCAACATCTGTTCCTTCAACCTGGTGGAGCTCTGCAATGCAACCATCGCCCTGATGAAAGACGACCAGGCGGACCTGGCCCAGCTGATGCCCGCGCCGGATTTTGTCGGCGGCGGTTCCATCCTGTATGATGCCGCCGAGATGCAGAATGTGCTGGAAAAAGGCCGCGGCAGCATCCGCGTGCGCGCCCAGTGGGCTTACGATAAAGAGAACAACTGCATTGACATCACCCGCATTCCGCCGACCACAACGGTGGAAGCCATCATGGATAAGATCACCGAGCTGGTCAAACTGGGCAAGATCCGTGAAATCAGCGATATGCGTGATGAAACCGACCTGAACGGCTTGAAGCTGACCATCGACCTCAAGCGCGGCCAGGACCCGGACAAGCTGATGGCGCGTCTGTTCAAGGCAACCCCGCTGGAGGACAGTTTTGCCTGCAACTTCAATGTGCTGATCGGCGGCCAGCCCCGCGTGTTGGGCGTGCGCCAGATTTTGTTGGAGTGGATTGCATTCCGCTCCGAATGCGTGCGCCGCCGCACCTACTATGATCTGCAGGGCAAGCAAAAGCGTCTGCACCTGCTGCGCGGCCTGGAAGCTATCCTGCTGGATATTGATAAGGCAATTGAAATTGTGCGCAACACTGCGGAAGAATCCGAGGTTGTGCCCAACTTGATGATCGGTTTTGGCATTGACGAAGTGCAGGCTGAGTATGTGGCGGAAATCAAGCTGCGCCACCTCAACCGTGAGTATATCCTCAAACGCACCGAGGAAATTGAGGAACTGGAAAAGGCGATCGCAGACTTGGAAGATGTTCTCAAACGCCCCGCCCGCATCCGCAAGATCATTATGACCGAGCTGAGCGATGTTGCCAAAAAGTATGGCAGCCCCCGCAAAACGGAAATTCTGTACGACCTGCCGGACGATTCTGCTGCCGATGAGCAGAACGAGATCCCGGATTACCCGGTCACGGTGTTCTTTACGCGGGAAGGCTACTTCAAAAAAATTACCCCGCAGAGCCTGCGCATGTCTGGCGAGCAGAAGCTGAAAGACGGCGACGAGGTGGTTTATACCAAAGAGACCACCAACAGCGCCGAGCTGCTCTTCTTTACCAACCATGCCCAGGTGTACAAATCCCGCGCATCGGAATTTGCCGATACCAAGGCCAGCGTGCTGGGTGATTATGTCGCTTCCAAGCTGGAAATGGAAGAGGGCGAAGTGCCGCTGTTCATGACGGTCACAGTCGATTACCGTGGTTACATGCTGTTCTTCTACCAGAACGGCAAGTGTGCAAAGATCCCGCTGGCCAGCTATATGACCAAGCAGAACCGCCGCAAGCTGCTGAAAGCCTATAGCGATAAGGAAGAACTTGCCGCAATGCTGCACATTGAGGAAGAAACCGAGCTGGCCGTCTTCACCAGCGGCGGCACCGGTGGCCCACGCTTGATCCTGGTCGGCAGTGCGCTGATTCCCGAAAAGGCTACCCGCGATACCGCCGGTATCAACATGGTAACGCTGAAAAAGAACGCCCGAATCGCCAAAGTGCGCCTGGCGGCGGGGCTGGAACTGAAAGACCCGCACCGCTACCGCGTGCGCACCCTGCCCGCAGCCGGCGCGCTGCTCCGCCAGGAGGACACGACCGAGCAGATGAGTCTGTAAGGAGCAAAAAAAGGCAATGCAATCTTTTTCTGCACAAGGCAGGGTAAAGTTCTTGCATTTTGCTTTTTGGTATGTTATATTATAACCTGTATGAGAGTTAGGGCAGGCCGAAACATCCGTTTTGGCTGTGGCCTGAAAAGGAGTTGCTGTTAATCCATGACCGCTTATGAAATCGCGTTCGGCGTTGTGCTGATCATTGTTTCGGTTCTGATCGTTGTGTTCACTTTGTCCCAGACCCAGAAAGGGCAGGGCCTGTCTGCTGCCATTATGGGTGATAGCAGCTTTATGGCTGCCGGCCGCGAGCGTGGCCTGGATGCCAAGCTGGCCAAAGTGACCAAAATCTGCGGCGCTGTTTTCTTTGTAGCTACGCTGCTGGTTGGTGTGCTGAGTGCCCGCTTGTAATTGAATGAAAGGAGAACGGTCTGGCCAATTTTGTTGGCGTTCCGCTTTCCCTTATTCAGGAACCGTCAACGACCCGCCCAATACCGCGGGTCGTTTTTTATGGGAAAAATAAAAAGGTCACAATGGTGCAGGTGCTGCCGCGAAACCAAAGGCCACGCCTGCTATGGAAGGACCCTGCCGGGTGGCAGGGTGACGTAAACGAGGAGTAAAAACAAAGGCATGGGCCGCTGCCTGTGCCCAACCCAAAGGAGAAAACATGACACCATTACAGAAAAATATTCTTGCGGCGTGCAAGCGCCGCCCCCAGACCCTGCGTGAACTGCAGAATGCTTTGCAGGTGGATAATTCCCGCCTGCGCAACACCGTAACCGGCATGGTAGCTACCGGTATGCTGTCCGCCCGCAACGGTACCTATGTTCCGGGCTTTGCCGTGATGGAAAATACCGATGCCCCCGCTGGCATTCCCTGCACACTGGTCAAACTGGCGGCCCGCTTCGGCTTTGCGTCCCGCGATGACGGCACCGGCGATATCTTTATTCCCGGCCGCGCCCTGCATGGTGCTATGCCGCAGGATAAAATCATCATCAAACTGTTCGACCACCCCCGTGTGGAGGGCAGCGCCGAGGGTGAAGTGGTGGAGGTGACCACCCCGCACAACACCTTTGCCGGTACCATTGTGCTGACTGAGGACGGCCGCCTTGCCGTGGAGCCGGACGGCTGCCGTGATGTGCGCATTGTGCTGGATAAAAAAGGCGTCAACGGTGCACAGCTGGGGGATAAGGTCGGTGCTATCCTGACCAACCGCGGCCAGCGCCATATGGACCACCGCTGCGCTGTTGCCGAGCGCTTCGGCACTTCCGACCGTGCAGCAGAGTGCGCCAAGGCTGTGCTGTATGGCCGTGATGTCCGCCAGGAATTCCCGGAGGAGGTATTGGCCGAAGCTCACGCATATGATAACGCTCTCATCGACCCCGCCGAAGCTGCCCACCGCGCCGACCTGCGCGGTCTGCCGATCTTTACCATCGACTCTGCCGAGACCAAGGATATCGACGACGCCATCAGCCTGATGAAGACCCAGAACGGCGGCTATGAGCTGGGCGTTCATATTGCGGATGTCAGCCACTATGTCCGCCCGGACACCGCGCTGGATAAGGAAGCTTATGAGCGCGCAACTTCCATCTATTACGCGGATAAAGTCATCCCCATGCTGCCCACCCAGCTTTCCAACGGCATCTGCAGCCTCAATGAAGGGGAGGAGCGCCTGGCGTTCTCCTGCCTGATGCAGCTGGATGAAAGCGGCAATATCCATAGCTATCAGTTCGTCAAGAGCGTCATCCGCAGCCGTGTCAAGGGCGTTTATAAAGAAATTAACGCTCTGTTGGACGGCTCCAATGACCCGGCTCTGGTGACGAAATATAAAGACGTTATGGCTCAGCTGCCCGCGATGACCGAGCTGTACGAAAAGCGCCTGGCTCTGCGCAAAGCACGCGGCGCGATGGACATCGAATCCGACGAAGCCAAGTTGGTCATGGACGAGGAAGGCCGCTGCGTGGATATCGTCAAGCGCACCCGCGGTGTGTCGGAGTGCATGATCGAAGAGTTCATGCTGCTGGCCAACCAGTGCGCTGCCAATGCGGGCCGTACCCATCATGTGCCGTTTGTGTACCGTATCCATGAAGCCCCCGATGCCGAGCGCATGGAAAAGCTGAGCAACACCCTGAAAGCCTGCGGCCTGAACGTCCACTTTGCCGGGGAAGTGCCCACCCAACTGGAGCTTTCTGCCATTCTGGACGAAACCCGCGGTCAGCCCATCCAGATCCCGGTCCACACCGGTATCCTGCGCAGCATGCAGAAAGCTCGCTACTCTCCGGAGCCGAAAGGCCATTACGGCCTGGTGCTGGCAGACTATGCCCACTTTACCAGCCCCATTCGCCGTTACCCGGACCTTGCCATCCATCGCATCCTGACGGATATGCTGGTGGGCAAGCCGGAGCAGGAACTCATCAAGGATTATACCGGTTTTGCCACCCACGCCAGCGAGCAGTCCAGCCGCCAAGAAGTTTCCGCCGTGCGCATTGAGCGCGATGTGGAGGACCTGTACAAGGCCGAGTATATGCACAACCACCTGGGCGAAGTCTACACCGGCACCGTGGCAGGTGTAACACCGCGCGGCATTTTTGTGGCGCTGGAAAACACCGTAGAGGGCTTTGTGCCTGCCGCACAGCTCTGCAAGGGCGAAGCCACTGTGGTGGAGGGCGTCAGCATTCTGGACCCGCTGACCGGAAAACGCTGGATGCTGGGCGACCCCGTCAAAGTGCAGGTGGCCGGTGCCAACGTTGCCCTTGGCCGCATTGATTTTGACTATATGCCGCTGTAATCAACGTTGCAGGGACAAGTCCAAAGCCTGCAAAACGAAAATGACGACTTGAAAAATCAAATTCAAATACTTAAGGGAACACTATTAAATACATATTCCTCAGACGAAATCAATAGCGTAATCGAGCAAGGCGGATTAAAGAGAGATATTTCTAAGCGCCTAGATAATTTGGAATGTCTGGACAGTGTTGATTGTGAGCAGGTTCCCTCTGTTAAAGATTTATATGGAACCACTCACAGCGTATCGTATCGTTTTGACGCTTCCGACACCGCATGGGCCAAGTTCAAGTTGGACGGACAATATGATACCTTTTCGGCAAATATTGTTACATCGGAAGATACAAATCGTGATGCAAATATGAGCGTGGAAATCTACCTTGATGATGTTCTTGTTGGGCGAGTTGACGATGTTGTACGAGATGAACATGTTCGCCCAATTAGTGTCAGCGTAAATGGTGGCAATGTTTTAATGATAAAGGTCATCCGTACAAATTCCTATTATAGCAGTAATGCTTATATTTGCGACACTTCACTGTCAGTGTTGCAGTGATTTTCACCTTGACTAATCACTGCAATTAAAGCATAAGAGGCACGGCATTTGAAAAGATATTCGTAAGTGGCATAATAGCCGCAAAATAAAAATTGATATTCGAGTTAAAATGCGGTACTATAATAAAAAACTATATAGTTACACTTGATGTGACGGTTGACCTAAGACAGTGGGTACTGTAAATCCTACCGAGGTGATGTTAAGCAGAAAGATACCACTAGAATTGTGTGGTATCTTTCTGCCTTTCTTGATAATGTGGAATATAGCAATGCCGTATATTTGTGGTATAAGTTTAAAATACAAGAATAAGTTAAGGTATTAGGATATGGGAGAAAGAAAAAAAGAAAAACTGAATTTAAAGAGATTTATATTAAAGCTACTGAGTTTACTAGGGTATGATTGCTCAAGAGTTGATATTGCGCCACTTGGTAAAGGGAAAAAGGGGAGTCAAAAGCTTTCCATTGCGTTGGCGGTAATTTATGCAGCGGTTTCATGGGTTACACTGAGCAGAGACAATATATTAGCAGAGTTAATAGCTATAATCCTAAATGGAATAACTGTAATACAAGTATTAATTGCTTTATACCAAAAAAGCGATCTGTCAAAGACTCTCTTGAATTTTATAGTGTAAAATATTGCATTGCATCCACACGGTTGCTGTCGATTCTTACTTCCAGATGTAGGTGGTTGCCCGTAACCCGCCCAGTGTGTCCGACATAGCCGATAACTTGCCCGGCCTGCACCTGCTGGCCGGTGGCAACGCAGATGGACGAGCAGTGGGCGTACAGTGTTTCCAGCCCGCCGCCGTGGTCGATTTGGATGTAGTAACCGTAACTGCCGCCCCAGCTGTCGAGACCGTTGGCAACGGTGACGGTGCCATCTGCGGCGGCGAGAATCGGCGTGCCATCGGCGCAGGCAATGTCGGTGCCGGTGTGGGAGCTGACCTCGCCGGTGATGGGGTCTACACGATGTCCGAACTGTGAGGTAATTGTCCCCGCCACCGGCAGCGGCCATTGCAGGGTGCCTGTCGGGGTGCGGGTGCTGTCCGGGTTCATAAGTTCTCCACCGCCCTGTGCAAAACCGCCGAGCAATTCTGCCCACAGTTCTTCATACTGCGGGTCTTGCAGAAGTTGCAGGTATGTGCTTTGGCGAGCGGTAAAATGGTAATCTGCCGCCATCTCGGCGGGTGTTTTGTGGGTCAGTTCGATTACAAGGACGGTTTCGGTGATTTCTGTAGTAGTCGGATTGCCGTCCTCATCGGTAGTGTCTATGGTAGTCGTCTCCGGGTGGGTGGAATAGTCCACTGCGTTCATTGCCCACATAGTTTCCCGCAGTTTATCCACCTGCTCCTCTGTCAGCGCCGCAACGGGCGCGCCTTGTTCGCTGCCTGCCACATACGAGGAAAAGACCGCCAGGACGTCCTGCCAGCGGATGTAATATACATCATCGTTGGCAACAATGTCTTGGCGGTCGTGCTGTACGGTATCGGAGATTTCTTCCAGCCTGTCGCGGTATTCTTCGGTCAGGGTGTCTACGGCTTCGCGCACGGTGACGGACGCTGCGTTGGGGGCATCGGCGGCAAAGAAGATGCCGTAAGCCGAGCCGGACACAAACGCCACAAGGCTGATTATAATGACTATGCTTAGGGCAAAGCTTGCGCCCGCCGCAAGAATCGCTGTAAGGCTGTGCAAATCGGCAAGAAAGTTTCGAATTGCCGAGCGCACCGCCACAGCCGTTTTGCCTGTGCCGCCCGCAACCTTTTGCGCGGCAAGCCGTATTTTTTGCGCATGGGTTTGTATTTGCGCTTGGGTCGTTACACTGCGCACAGTTTCATTTGCGGCGGTGCGCAATCGCCGCCGACCTTGTGACACACCGCGAATATCGCGCGGGGCGGTCTTGGCGGTGATGGCTTTTTCTTTCGCCCGCTGTCGGGGCAAATCTGCCCCACGGCGCGGGCGTTGCGCCACATCGGGCAGCGTGCCGCACCCGGCTTGTTTCGGGCTGACACCGCGCTCATTGGCGGCGTGGACGCGGGCAGCAGCTTCCTTTTGGCGGTGCTGCCGGGCTTGGGTTTCTGCCAATTTCCGCCCCTGATGTCACACAAACGCTGCCGACTGTTCCGCAGCCGAACCCGCAAGGTCTGTCGTTGCCTGTTGTCGGGGATTGGTGTCATTTTCATGCGCGGCGGTGCGGGTTTGTTCTTTCGTTTTTAGCCACACCGCTTTTAGCGTGGCTTTGGGTATCGTCCCCGCCGTACTTTTGGGGGTACGGTCGCGGGGCTTTTGTTTGTTTTCTTTTGGCGTTCTCATACTCTCACCTCGGTTCGGTTATACGCTTTGCCACAACGACCACCCTGCTGTTTTTGCCGGAATCGTCGCAGGTGGACAGCGTAAGCAGCTTGTCCCCATAAGCAGCCGTCACGCCGGTTTCGTACAATGCGGTGCCCTTACAGGCGTCCACATAGGCGGCAAATTCCTGCGGTGTTTCGGCATCGGCAAATTGATAATAGGCAAACAGATCCTCCGCTTCGCCCCGAAATACCGCCATTACGGTATATTCTGCCTGTGCCGTCAGGGTATCAAATTGGATAATTCTGTGCTGCTCCCAAAAGGATTCGCGCTTGTATTGCAGCAGGTCAGAAAACATGGTGCCGTCCTTCATGTTGTGTCCGTACACAAGGATGTTGTCGGATGGCGTTTGCAGGTCGCAGCTTGCCTGCACATACGGGCAGCCGTACGGGGAATTTGCTTTTTCAAAGTTGTGCTTTAAGTAAAAGTCGGGATCCTGCTTTGACTGCATGACCGGGTAGTTGATGTTGGTTCCGTCAATCTGTATCCACCCGGCAAGGTCGCTGTTTTGCGTGTACAGCGTCTGATACTGCGGCAAAAAATTATTCCCCGTTGACACGGCGTCACCGGGGAAATTCTCTGTCAGCGCGGCAAGCTGCCGATACATTCGGCTTTGCGTACAGGAATCGGCGGCATAGCGGGCAATACTTGCGGCACTTGCAATAAAAACGGCAACGAGGGTTAAAAGCAGGATGTGGTAGAATTTCAACATGGGGTGTCCTTTCTAAAATCGGTTTGCAAAGGAAAAAAAGACGATGTATAATACAGATATGTTTTACGACTGCGGGGTGTTATGATGAATTTGTATCTCAGTGCTGCGGAGTACGATTACCACACGTTGCTCAAGGTAGCCGAGATGGCAGGGCTTGCGGGAATCATCGGTTTTCATGAGGCTGGGGATGGCTATCTGGTGACCTTCCCGCAGGGGGAAAATGTTCAGGCTCTGATAGATGACTATAAGGGACGGCTGCGGGATTTGGAAAACAATATTTGGCAGCATTAAAACAGGTATATAAATCGGAAGTTGGAGGATACACGCATGAAAATTGTAATCATTAATGGAAGTGCCAGAAAAGGAAA
>OHZF01000404.1_pt1 | contig 17104 bp, 10 predicted proteins | sample 1580381 | NCBI WGS metagenome assembly OHZF01 (sample SAMEA3882556, study PRJEB24775) | human gut metagenome | biome: human-associated habitat; feature: intestine environment; material: feces | place: Netherlands | collected 2009/2010 | reverse complement strand
CCCTGAGAGTCGAACTCCTTACCTCCGGCAGTACCACGTCCGGAGAAAATAGGCACACCGTCAATAACATAAAGTGCATTGGAAGACTGCATGATGGATTTCGTACCACGCATCACTACCTTTGATACGCCACCCACACCGGATGAAGAAGCATTGATATTCACACCCGCTACCTTGCCACTCAATGAATTTACAAAGTTGGCGTCTTTATTGGAAGTAATGGCATCCGTATTCACCTGCTGTACATTGTAGGACAATGCCTTTTCCGATCGCTTGATACCGAGGGCAGTGACCACCACTTCTTCAATCATCTGCGTGTCATTCTGCATCAGTACATTAATGGAAGCTGAACCGGTCGCCGAAATTTCCTGCGACTTATAACCGATATAAGAGAATACAAGTACCGGATTCGCTTCTGTAGTGGTCAACGTAAAGTTACCGTCCAGGTCTGTAATACAACCATTGCTGGTACCTTTTACCAATACGTTCACACCAATCAGAGGCCCCATATCATCTGATACGACTCCGGTAATAGTCCTCTCTTTCCCCTGTTGCTTACCTTCTTGTGAAGTAGCGGTCTTTTCTGAAAGATAAACGATGTTGTCCTCCACTTTATACGAAATGTTCTTCCCCTTGAGAATAACATTCAAAGCATCTTCAATGGATACATTGTTCACTTTAACGTTTTCTACTGACAGCGCAGCCAGCTTGTCGTCATAAAAAAATTGATACTTGGATTGAGACTTGATTTGTTCAATGACTGTCCCCAATGTGCCACGAGACACATTCAGGTTTAACTGGGCAAAGCCCCACTGGATAGAAACTGCCATGAACAACAAAACTAATAAAGCCCGCATGAACGTCGAACTCCGAAAAGCATAATTGTCTTTCATAAACACAATTTATAGGTTATACAATAAATTACTTCGAGAGATTCATTCTCTCGCATTCCTATATAAAACAACAGACAATGAAAATACACTTACTGAAAAAGTATCTTTTTTATCATTAATCCTAAAAAAAAGAGTTACCCCGAAAACAAGTTGATATATCATTTTGCTCAATATTACTAACGAAGCAAATAATTATTTCCACCTGATTCAAGAAAAACACCTATAATACAGATAGTAAATAACAAAATGATATATCAACTTATTTTCGAGGCAACCCTTTTCTTACTATATTATTACTATTCTTTACTTCTTCAGTTCATTCGAGAAAGAATAAGGATAATCTTCCGGCTGCGTACCTCTCTTCATATTAGGCTGGCTGCCCATATCAAACCTCAAGGTACCGCCATTCAGCAAATCGCCATGCGTCAGATAATTCCTGGAATAATCCACGCCGTTCACCTTGAGAGACTCGATATACATGTTCTCCGGTGAGTTATCCGGAGCGTCAATTGTCAGGGACTTACCGTTCTCGAAATGGAGGGTAGCCTTACGGAACAGAGGGGCGCCCAATACATACTCGTCCGTACCAGGGCAAACCGGATAGAAACCAAGTGCAGAGAAGACATACCACGCGGAAGTCTGACCGTTGTCCTCGTCACCGCAATAACCGTCGGGACCGGCAGTATACATGCGGTTCATTACCTGACGAAGCCAATATTGGGCCTTCCAAGGTTCCCCGGCGTAGTTATAAAGGTAAATCATGTGCTGGATGGGCTGGTTGCCATGGGCATAGTTACCCATATTCATCACTGTCATCTCACGGATTTCATGGATTACCTGGCCGTAGTAGCTGTCATCGAACAAGGGCGGGACAATAAATACAGAGTCAAGCATCTCTACGAAAGACTCTTTTCCACCCATCAGGTCTATCAGACCTTGAGGGTCGTGGAATACAGACCAGGAATAGTGCCAGCTGTTACCTTCAGTAAAGGCGTCACCCCACTTCAAAGGAGAGAAAGGAGACTGGAACTGGCCGTCTTGATTACGACCACGCATCAGCTTGCTTTCCTTATCAAATACATTCCTATAGTTCATGGCACGTTCCGCAAAGAGTTTCTGCTCCTTCTTCGGACGGTTCAGTTCTTTTGCCATGCGGTAGATGCACCAGTCATTATAAGCATACTCCAAAGTACGGGCAGTGTTCTCGTTGATTTTCACATCGTAGGGAACATAACCAAGCTTGTTGTAATACTCATAGCCGAGGCGACCCGTAGAAGAGACCTCGGGATGGACATTCTTTGTACCGTTGATGAGACCTTCGTACAACGTCTGCACATCCTCCACCTTCACACCTTTCAGATAGGCATCTGCCAGTACGGAAGCAGAGTTGTTGCCAATCATACAGCCACGGTGACCCGGACTTGCCCATTCGGGGAAGAAACCGCTTTCCTTATAGGTGTTGACAAGACCTTCCTGAATCTGCCTGTTCACCGACGGATACATCAGGTTGAGGAATGGGAAAAGACAGCGGAAAGTGTCCCAGAAACCGGTATCCGTATACATATAGCCGGGCAACACTTGCCCATTGTAGGGACTGTAATGAATCGGATTTCCCGCCTCATCCAGTTCATAGAATGCACGCGGGAACAACAAGGAACGATACAAACATGAGTAGAAAGTACGGTACTGGTCAAGGGTTCCGCCTTCCACATCAATACGGCCCAGCACCTTGTTCCAGGCATCCTGACCTTTCTGAACCAGTGTTTCCAAATTGTCATTGCCAAGCTCCTTCAAGTTACGGTCAGCCTGCTCAAAACCGATGAAAGAAGAGGCTACACGGGCATGTACCACTTCACCCTTACGGGTTTTGAAACCGATAACAGCACCGGCATGTCCGGCTTCCTGCTCAACCTTATTCTCGGTCAAGACGCCATCGGCTACAGACGCCTTATAAGTAAAAGGCTTGTCGAACTCTATCACGAAATAGTTCTTGAAGTTCTCGGGAACACCGCCGCTGTTACGGGTAGTATAACCGATAATACGATTCTGTTCCGGAAGTATCTTCACATAAGAGCCCTTGTCAAAGGCATCGACAACAATGTATGAATGATCATTTTCAGGGAAAGTGAAACGGAACAATACGGCACGGTCGGTAGGGGTGAACTCGGTAACCACATCGTGTTCGGCAAGATATACCTTATAATAATGAGGAAGTGCTACTTCGCCCTTGTGGGAGAACCAGCTTGCACGCTTCTCTTCATCAAACTCGGGTTTGCCAACCACCGGCATAATGGAGAACTGCCCGTAATCGTTCATCCACGGGCTCGGTTGATGGGTTTGCTTGAATCCCCGGATCTTATCCGCATCGTAACGATAGGTCCAGCCGTTGCCCATCTCGCCGGTCTGGGGAGTCCAGAAGTTCATACCCCAGGGACGTGCGATCGCAGGATAGGTATTACCGGTGGAAAGCTCGAAAGTAGACTGCGTGCCGACAAGAGGACTGACATACCGGGTAAAGTCTTTGGCATGCAGCCATAAAGCACTGCTCACAAAAAAAAACAATAGGATTAATTTTCGCATAATATTAGAAAGTTGTTAGTATTAAATAAATTCTTCTCGTCATATCTCGAATTTGTGCGGCCTTCCTACTTCATTGAGGAGAGGAAAACACTGTTCCCCACAATTTTATACTCCAATGGAATGGCATTCTTTATCAGATTCAGAACAGCCCCTACACTCTCTTTTTTCTTCAGTGTACCCGAGTAAGTCTTGCTTACATCTATGTTCGGTGCCAGAATTACCCTCACCCCATACGAATTCTCCAATGTACGCGCAATGGTGTATAGGTCAGCCTTCTCAAAGACAAACTCATTATTGTGCCAGTTTTCGATTCCCGTATCCACCTGCTTCACCACCAGACGCCTAGTCATTCCATTCAGCTCGGCTTTCTGTCCGGGGGCAAGGATAATCATACCCTCGCCATGATTACCTTTCACCTCTACTTCGCCTTTCAAAAGGGTAGCTACTGCAGACATCTTAGCCTTGTCAGACTTGAGGTTGAAAACAGTTCCCAATACTCTGACCTGCATGACCTCACTCTGTACGACAAACGGTTTTTCCGGATTCCTCATCACCTCAAAATATCCTTCTCCTTCCAGATAAACCTTTCTTCCCTTCCCTGCAAACTCATGTGGATATTTCAGGGTAGTGTTTTTATTCAGCCAGACTTTGGTTCCATCCGGCAGTTTCAGTTCCTTAATCTTATCATGAGTGGTGACAGCCAGTAATGTTTCCGGCTGGCTATAAGTCTGATAAAAAAGATAGCCGAAAGTACCCAAAAGGAAGAAGCCCACAAATACGGCCGCATACCGTATCCACCCAACCATCCTCCGTACCTTGTATTGTTTCGTCTTCTCTTGTTCCAGCCTTTTAAACAATCGCTTTTCGGCCTTTTCTATGTCTTGTGTATTCGAAGTATCCCCCAGTCTCCCCAAGTGGTAAATCTCCTCCAGCCTGAACAATTCGCGTGCATTCTCACCCGACTCTTCCAGCCAGGCGTTCACCTCACGAAGTTCATCTTCCGTACATTCACCCATAAGGAACTTGGCCAATATCTCCTCATTCAACTTATTCATTCTTTCCTTCATTATGATAATAAAACAACGCTGCTCGCAAAAACACTTACTTTCCCGATGAAAAACAGAGCCAACATCAGGTTCAGATACCCCAGTTTATCACGCAGCAACTTCAAAGCTTTGTACATGTGGGCCTCCACCGTACGCAATGACACTCCCATTGTATCAGCTATCTCCTTATTCTTCATATCATGCAGATAGCTGAGTTTGAATACCATCCGGCACTTGTCCGGCAATTCATTGATGGCATCGGACAGCTTCCTCCTGAGTTCGGCATCCTCTATCCGTTTCACCACATCATTGCTGTCAGGTTGATAGAACTCAACCCTCTTTTTATGGATTTCGAGCATGACAGCCTCATAGCCACTCACAATGTCCCGATGCTTCAGAACGTTCAAGGCACGGGTATACACCGCCCTATACAGAAAAGCCTGAATCTGCTCTCCCACCTTCATGGTATCTTTCCGCTTCCACAGCTCCACGAAAACATCCTGTACCACATCTTCCGCATCTTCTTCCCCCACAATGCGTGTGGCATAGAACAGCAGGTTGGTATAATACCTGCGGAAAAGGGATTTATATGTCAAGTCGAAATGTTCATTCATATGTTAGCCGGTTATCGGGGACTGTACCATGCCTGACCTGGCTTATCCCCCATTTCAAATTCGAAAACACTTCCATCCATTATCTGTTCATGCGTAATATAACTTTTGTCATAGTTCTTACCGTTGAGTTTGACAGATTGAATGTAGCAATTTTCCTTGCTCACCGCCGGCGCCAGTACCGTAAAGGTCTTTCCACCGGGCAGGTGCATCTTCATTTCCGGATATAGGGGGGTACCGATTTCATATTTTCCACCAACCGGGTCTACCGGATAAAAGCCCATCGCACTGAACACATACCAGGCGGACATCTGTCCGCAATCCTCGTTGCCGCACAAACCGGCAGGAGTGTTCAGGTAGAGTTCACGCATCACCCGGGCTGCATATTTCTGGGTTTTCCAAGGTTGATCCACAGCATTGAACAGATAGATGACGTGATGGCTAGGCTCATTTCCATGCGCATACTGGCCAATCATCCCGGTGCTGAAAATAGGCAACTCATCATCTGCAGAAGGATTGTAAGTAAACATACTGTCCAGCTTCTGGGCAAACCGTTCCTTACCTCCGGTCAAAACTATCAAACCGTCAATATCCTGCTGCACAGACCAGAAGTATTGCCAGCCGTTGCTCTCGCAGATGTGCGGAGTATAGTCGTCCGGCGAGAAGTTCCGGATAAACTCTCCCTTGTCATCACGGGGCTGCATGAAAGAACTTACCGGATTGTAGACATTCCGGTAATTACGGGAACGCTTATAAAACTCGTCCGCAACCTCCTTATCGCCCAGCTTCTCTGCCATACGGGCTATACAATAGTCATCATATGCATATTCCAGTGTTTTAGAAAGTGACCAGTTTTCCGAATTATACTGATCCGTCACATTATAAGGAACATAGCCATATTTCTTATATAACCCAATGCCACGATAGGAATCGATATTGGCAGTAGCTACACAAGCCTCCAAGGCCTTTTTCGCATCGAAGTCCCCAATACCTTTCAGATAGGCATCTACAATAACCGGCACAGAGTGGTAACCTATCATCATATCTGTCTCGCCCCCCTGAAAATTCCATACGGGAAGGCGGCCGTTCTGTTCGAAGAAGGCGAGGAAGGACTTCACCATATCATTCACCCGTTCCGGCTCAATAAAAGTATAGAGAGGATGAGCCGCACGGTAAGTGTCCCACAAGGAGAAAGTACTGTAATTTGTCCAGCCCTCTACCCGGTGCACTTGCTTGTCGGGACCGTAATAGGCGCTGTCCACATCACTGTAAATGGTAGGAGCAATCATCGAATGATATAAAGCTGTATAGAACTTGACTTTCTCATCGCGGTCATCGCATTTTATTTCTATCCGGGACAATTGTTCGTTCCAATCATCCTGCACAGCAGCCAGGTATTTGTCGAAATCATCATCAGGTACTTCTACTGCTAGATTACGTGCCGCCCCTTCCATACTTACACCGGAGATGGCAGTACTGACAAGAATCTGTTCTCCTTCCTTAGTCTGAAAGTCGAATCGTGCAATGACAGATGTCCCTATCCGCTTGCCTTCTTTCTCTATGGCAGCTGTATCGAGCTGCATCGCAGCAAACGGTTTGGAGAAACGTGTACGGAAGTAGAGGCGCTGGTCGCGTGCCCAACCGTCAGAGTAACGGTAACCTTGCACCGTTACCGAATCGACGGCTTCTATGTGAGAATCATTGGTAAAATCCCAATTCATGGCTTTCCGCAAATTCAGGAAAACGGCAGCATCGGCTTTTGGGAAAGTATACCGCTGAATGCCACAACGCTCGGTGGCCGTCAACTCTACATTTATATTATAATCTTTCAGACGCACCTGATAATATCCAGCGCTTGCCGATTCTTCCGAATGAGAGAACAAAGAGTGAATGCCGAGCGGAGCTTCCGCCTCCTTATAAGGCAATGTCACCGGCATAAAAGAGATGTCATACAAGTCACCAGCGCCGGTTCCGGAGAGATGGGTATGGCTGAAGCCTGCAATGGTACTGTCCGGATAAAAATATCCGGAAATACGGTCCCAGCCCGGCAGTCCGTTGTCAGGACTGAGCTGCACCATGCCAAACGGCGCCTGGGCACCCGGATAGGTGTTTCCAGTAAAATCTGTACCGATAAAGGGATTCACAAACTCTGTATAAGACACACTCTTCACATCCGACACCTGCGAGGTGCATGCCAGAAAGGATGAAAAGACCACAAACAAACAACAAGATTTTATCAAATTCATAACATTATAGGGTTAACGTGTATAGTATAACAACCTAACCGGATAAAACACTTACACATCTTGTCACTTTTCTACAGAATTCATGCAAACAAAAGTAATACAAAATTCCGATTAATCCTCTTTTTTATTTTGTAAAAATATACTTTACACTATCTTTGTCACAAAAAGTCACAATGAATTACACGACCTATCTTTTCGACTTTGATTATACGCTTGCTGATTCTTCCCGCGGAATCGTCACTTGTTTCCACAACGTACTGACCCGTCACGGATATACAGAGGTGACGGATGACGACATCAAACGTACTATCGGCAAGACTCTGGAAGACTCTTTTTCCATCCTCACCGGCGTGACAGATGCCGGACAACTGGCAGGATTCAAGGCAGAATACCGAAAAGAGGCCGATACGCATATGACTGTCAACACGGTGCTTTTCCTGGAAACCAAGTCCGTACTGACTGCACTGAAGGACTCCGGCGCCCGCATCGGAATCATCTCGACCAAATACCGATTCCGCATCAAGGAACTCCTCGACCAGCATTTTCCTGAAGATTTTATGGACATCATCGTGGGTGGTGAAGACGTGAAAGCCACCAAGCCATCTCCCGAAGGGCTACTCCTTGCCATTAAGCGGCTACATGTCAGCAAAGCCGAGACCCTCTATATAGGCGACAGCACGGTAGATGCGGAAACAGCCCAAGCGGCCGGAGTAGACTTTGCTGGAGTCACCCACGGAGTAACCACTGCCAAAGAATTGGAGAAGTACCCACACCGGAAAATAATGAACACCTTGGAAGAACTGCTGGCAGTTCAGGAGGAGTATCCTTCCATATTCAAGATTGAAAATCCCATCCGGCCGGAAAACGCGCATGCCACTTCTCCCCGGAAACAGAAAAGGATAAGCGTCTGGCAAATCCTCCTTCTAGTGACACTCTTCTGGCTGGCTATTGAAGAGCTGGACATGACCGACGACAGCAACTTCTTCCCGGTTGTTTTCATACTGACATTGTGGGGTATCCTCCAAAAAAGAAGGATACTACCCAACAAAGCAAAAACTTTCATCGACTCATGGTGGCACCCCTGCGCAGTACGCTTACGCGCATTTCACATCAAGCTGATACAAGGGAGAAAAACTCCTCCCGCTGGCAACGAAACCTGCACCTGCCTGAATTGCGGCACCACCTATACCGGCAACTACTGTAACCGTTGCGGACAAAGCCGTAACACTCCACGCTATCGGTTGAGTAACGCGCTTAAAAACATTGCCGGAGGCTTCTTCAATATAGATAATGGCTTTGGACGTACCCTTCTGGAACTCCTCTACCGTCCGGGGTACATGATTAGAGACTTCATCGGTGGTAAGCGTGTAGAGTATTTTCGCCCGTTCCAGACACTCTTCATTCTTGCAGCCCTTTATATCATGGCTGTGCAACTGGTAGACCCGGAAGCCCTAAGCAAAAAAGAAAAGACGGAAAAGACAGAGCAGACAGACAAAGAAGAAATCATTGCCGCTAAAGAGAAGCTTACCAAAAAGATGGAGAAAACCTATAGCAAAGAGGAAAAGCGAGCCCTCGCCATCACTATAAAAAGCCTGGAGAAAAGCTTGAACAAACTGGAAGAGAAGAACGACTCCACTTCTGCCACACAGGTATCCGAACAGAACAGCGATGATGGCGACCTCATCGATGAATTTGTAAACGACACCTCGGAAGTGGGAGACAGACTGGAAAAAGTCTTCCAGAACTCTCCTTTCCTAATGAAAGTATGGAATCTGATGAAGAGCTGGGGACACGGAAACAAGGCATTCCGCATCATTGCCACACTGCCTTTGTTTGCACTTGCCACCCAACTTGCCTTCCGACGCCGGAAATATAAGTTAAACTACAATACCACGGAGCATGTGTTCATACAAGCCTACATAGCTTGCCAGATACTCCTACTGAGCATCATCGTGCTGCCTTTCAACGGGTACGCAAAGGTAGACGATTTGTATGAGCTGCCTTTATGGCTTATTTTCGTCCTATTCTGTTGGAATTACAAACAATTGTACCGCTGCACCTGGTGGAGAAGCTTTTGGCGCACTATCCTCATGCTGACTTACAGTCTTGTGCTACTCGTCATATTCGCGTGTCTTGTAATGGCGCTGATGCTGGCCGGTATCTATGTTCTGAAATTCATTTTGTAACAGAAACCATCCCTACACAGACTGTTTTTCTTTGATGAAACAGTTTTTCTCCAATAGGCTAAAAGTACAATCTGCATTAAAAGAACAAAAAAGCAGAAGAACATTTGTCCATTTAGAATAAAAAGAGTACTTTTGTGCCCGATTATTCCGCACCGGGTTCGACCAAGTGCTTTCTAAGTGATTAGAGACCACCCGACGGAGCTAACTTATACATTATATATAAGAAATGTACGCAATTGTAGAAATCAACGGTCAGCAATTCAAAGCAGAAGCTGGCAAAAAGCTGTTTGTACACCACATCCAGAATGCAGAAAACGGTGCAACAGTAGAGTTTGACAAGGTTCTTTTGGTAGACAAAGACGGCAACATCACTGTAGGCGCTCCCACAGTAGAGGGTGCAAAGGTTGTTTGCCAGGTCGTATCAAACATGGTAAAAGGCGATAAAGTTCTTGTTTTCCACAAGAAAAGAAGAAAAGGTTATCGTAAGTTGAACGGTCACCGTCAACAATTCACAGAGTTAACAATTACAGAAGTAGTAGCTTAATCAATTAAAACAGTAAGAAGAAATGGCACATAAAAAAGGTGTCGGTAGTTCTAAGAACGGCCGCGAATCACAGAGCAAGAGATTAGGCGTTAAGATATTTGGTGGCGAAGCTTGCAAAGCAGGTAACATCATCGTTCGTCAAAGAGGTACTGAATTCCACCCGGGTAATAACATCGGTATGGGAAAAGACCACACTCTTTTCGCTTTAGTAGACGGAACTGTACAATTCAAAGTGGGCAAGGAAGACAGACGTTCAGTTTCTGTTATCCCTGCAGAAAATGCAGAAGCATAAGTTTCCGAACAAGAAATAAGGAAAAGGGATGCAATCCGAATAGGTTGCATCCCTTTCTTTTATGTCAAAAGCAACACTTTATTTGTTTTTTCCATATCTTTGCACTCACAAAACCGAATAACATAAAAACAAGTATAAGATATGCTTACCATCAAACAAATTACAGAAAACACCGACGCGGTTCTCCGCGGACTGGAAAAGAAGCACTTCAAGAATGCAAAAGAAACCATTGCACAAGTGCTGGACTTCAATGACAAAAGAAAAGCCAATCAAACCATCCTAGATAAAAACCTGGCAGAAGCCAACTCACTCTCCAAATCCATCGGACAACTGATGAAGGAGGGCAAGAAAGAAGAAGCAGAAGCCGCCAAAAGCCGCGTGGCCGAGCTGAAAGAAGTCAACAAGGACTTGCAAGCCAATATGGACCAGGCTGCCAACGATTTGCAGACTTTGCTTTATACCATCCCCAACGTTCCCTACGACAGCGTGCCTGAAGGCGTAGGTGCCGACGACAATGTAGTAGAGAAAATAGGTGGTATGGAAACCGAGCTGCCCAAAGACGCCCTGCCCCACTGGGAACTGGCCAAGAAATATGACTTGATAGACTTTGACCTGGGTGTCAAGATTACCGGTGCCGGCTTCCCCGTATACAAAGGCAAAGGCGCACAACTGCAACGCGCACTCATCAACTTCTTCCTGGACGAAGCACGCAAATCCGGCTATACGGAAATAATGCCGCCCACAGTGGTGAACGCCGCTTCCGGCTACGGCACGGGACAGCTGCCTGACAAGGAAGGGCAAATGTATCATTGCGAAGTGGACGACCTCTACTTGATTCCTACCGCCGAAGTCCCCGTAACCAACATCTACCGTGATGTGATTCTGGACGAAAAGCAGTTGCCCATCAAGAACTGTGCATACACACAATGTTTCCGCCGTGAAGCCGGTTCATACGGGAAAGACGTACGTGGCTTGAACCGCCTGCACGAATTCTCCAAAGTGGAACTGGTACGCATCGACAAACCGGAACACAGCAAACAATCCCACCAGGAGATGTTGGACCACGTAGAAGGTTTGCTTCAAAAGCTGGAACTCCCCTACCGCATCCTGCGCCTTTGCGGTGGCGATATGAGCTTCACGGCTGCCCTCTGTTTTGACTTTGAGGTGTATTCCGAAGCACAGAAACGCTGGCTGGAAGTAAGTTCCGTCTCTAATTTTGACACTTATCAAGCCAACCGTCTGAAATGCCGCTACCGTACGGCAGAAAAGAAAACAGAGCTTTGCCATACGCTGAACGGTTCCGCACTCGCTCTGCCACGCATCGTTGCCGCCTTGCTGGAAAACAACCAGACTCCAGAAGGAATCCGCATACCAAAGGCATTGGTTCCGTATACGGGATTTGAAATAATAGACTAAGGCCATAATAGTCACGTGCAGCAATACGCCTTTGACACTTTCTTTCGGGCACGAATTACATGAATTTCACAGTTGCGGTTAGCAAAAAACGTGAAATCCATGTAATTCGTGCCCGGAGTTTTATCATGACAAGCTTCTCCTGCGCAACTACAAAGTATTCTTCAAAATACGTGCAAACACCTCCTCGCGGAAATTACGTGCCACCGGAACAGTATGCCTCCCAACTATAATCCGATTGCCATCTATCATCTCAATCTTTTCCAAATTTATCAGATATGATTTATGGACTTGCTGAAATACTCCACCAGGAAGAGCCTCTATCATACGCTTCATGGTAGAACGTACAAGCAGCTTTGTGCTTTCCGTATAAATACAGACGTAATTTTCCAGCCCCTCCACCACCAGAATATCCTTAAACAACACCTTATGCATCTGACGGTCTGAACGGACAAATATAAAATTATTAGCTTCATCCGGCCATTTCTCCTGCTGCAAAAGACCATGTACTTTATTCACCGCTTTCAGGAACCGGTCAAACGAAATCGGTTTCAACAGATAGTCCGTAACATCAAGTTCATAACCTTTCAATGCATACTGCTCATAAGCGGAAGTGATAATCACATGAGGCGGATGGGCAAGAGATGCCAAGAGTTCAAGCCCCGAAAGATAAGGCATTTCAATATCCAGAAACAACAAGTCCGGCTGCTCAGTCTGCAAAAGAGTGTTCAACTGCATAGTATCTTCACATACACCCATTAAAGAAAGGAAATCCACCTTTTCCACATAGCGTTGCAATCCTTCACATGCAGTAGGCTCGTCATCGGTTATTACACATTTTACCTGTTTCATCCTATAATTCTATCACAAGTTTTACTCTAAACAAAGTATCTCCTCTATTTATGTCCAGCGTATGACGCTCCGGATATAGCAGCTCCAGCCTGCGCCTCAGATTTTCTATGCCGATTCCATGTTTTCCTTTCTGGTGCACTAATGGTTCCGGTATAGAATTTTCAATACTAAAACACAACTTGCCTTCTTTCAGACACATATCCATAGCTATAAAATAGTTCCCTCCCACAGATTTGAAAGCATTCTCCACCAACGGTACAAACAACAATGGATAAATCTCAACCTGCGCCTCCATTTCATCGAAATGCACCTGCAACTGCAGCCGCTTCGTAGCACGAAGTTTACATAGGCTGATGTATTGTTTCAGATATTCCACTTCCACACGGACTTGCACTTTCTCCCCATCATTGTATAATTGGTAACGAAGCAAATCGGACAATTGCTCAAGAGTATGCCGCGGAGCCTCATTATTCTCATCTATCTGAAAATAAACCGTATTGAGTACATTAAAAAGAAAGTGTGGATGATATTGCGCTTTAAGGAATTTCAGTTCTGTCTGGAGCTGGTCATTTTTTATCTTCTCCAACTGCAGGCGTTGAGCTTCATTTTCCTTCTGTATCATCTGATTACGCAAGAATATATAAAAGAAGCCGCCAAGCAACATACTGACTATGGCCGGAACAGGCACATCGTATAAATCAAGACTTACCCCCATCAAAAAGCGGATGACCCACATCGTCAGAAGACACCAGACGGGAACCGTCAGGACAACTACCCCGTATTCCTGCCACCATACCAACTTCCGCTTCCGGCACAAACGAAGCCAATACTTCAATAGAAAAAAGATAGGATAAGACATGAAGAGTACCACAAGCATATCCTTCAGCATGAAATTCCACTCATTACTTTCCCAATAGTATTCATGTTTCGGAATATCATTCGCCACACGAATACACAGAAAAAGAATCACGGCAAATAATGCCGGCACCAGCCACTTGTTCCACAGTCTGCCCATAACAGTTACAAATTTACTCTTTTTGTTTCATCTATTTCTTTTTTCCTTCTGCTTTCTTTTGTCTCGCTGCCTTTTTGAAAACGCCAGGCGAAAGCAATACCCAGCACACGTTTGTTGTGCCGTTCGTCAACAAACGCCTGCACACCGGGAGATTGAATATCTACTTTTTGATAATTGGTGTTGAATACATCCTTGGCAAACAAGGTAACGGTGCATCTGTTACGGAACATCTTCTTTTGGATGCCGACATTCACTTCCAGCGCCGGATGTACTGTGGCTTGTCCGTAGGCCATTCGTCCATTATAATTTGCCGAAAGTTCGGCCGACCATACGGAAGTGAAAGCAAACTGGTTCATGCAGCCGAATATCGGGGTAAACATACGGTTTTTCATTTTCTGCCCTTGCTCCGTCCAACCATAATTATTATAAATACCGATAGCGGTCAGATTCACCTTCCAAAAAGAAACAGGTGAGAGGTTGGCGGCATGTACACGCATACCCGTCTGTACATAGGAAGACAGATTCTGGGGCATTACATAGATACGCCGCCCCTCCTGTTCGCGATAGCTCTTCATGATAGCATCATCTGTATGCGAGAAAAAGAGCACTGTCTGAAACCAGTCACGATACACATACCCCAACTCTATATTATCAGAGAAAGAAGGATGCAGCTTCGTATTTCCCCCTTCATGGGTATAGTCATCAAATATATAGGTAAAAGGATTCAAATCACCATAATTGGGGCGGGTAATACGCCTGCCATACGAAAGCTGAAACAGATGTTCCGAAGTCAAACCGTATTGCAAAGCAATAGTAGGAAACAAATGGAAGTAATTCGTTGTAAACGAAGAGTCTTTCTGTTGTGTATTTCCTCCAAAATCCCCGTGTACATGGGTATGTTCCAACCTTAGACCCGCTGAGATTTTCAAGCGGTCTTTCTCATAGCCGACTTGTAGATAAGAGGCATTGATATTCTCATCATATACGAATCGGGAACCAAGTGCCCCGTCCGGCAGCCAGCCGGAAACCGACGGACGCATATAACCTGCCGTATTGTCTATCGTAACAAATGAGGTTTTGACTCCGGCCTGTAACTTCCAAACCTCACTCAATGGATAAACCGCATCTATCTGTCCGACATATAAGTCGGTATTTCCCTTCATATCCCCTTTCAATGTATCGGGCTTAAAACTATCCATCAACTGGTTTCCAACACGGTAGTAATGGAAATAATCAAAAGAAGCGCTGAGTTCTCCCCCTTCTCTTTTCAGCTTGTGCACCATACTGGTTCCGGCAGAAACATTATTCCGGTTTTGCTCCGCATGGCTGTAAGTATTTCCCGCAACTCCGGTTTCTCGGATTTCCGTAAACATGCCTGCATTTTCCCTTTGCCGGGAAAAGTTTCCACCCAATGAGACTCCCCAAACTGTCCGCTCATTGAGATAATAATCACATCCGGTACGAAAATAGTGCGAATAATTCCTACGCTTCCGGTAAGAGTCCTGCATCATCCTTCCCCCATCCCGTTCGAACGCACGGTCGATAAACAAGTCTATGACATCCTTCCCCTGATAATACGAATAGTTCAAATAAAGATTGAACTTATTCTCCCGGATATTCATGGAGGCACCTCCATAACCGCTACCCGTCCGTCCAAGACTGCCATTGCCGTTCAAGGCCAGATTCACACCGCGCAGTCTGATTTTTCTTGTACGGATATCAATCAACCCGGAGCTTCCCGCCGCATCGTGGCGTGCGGAAGGCTGGGTTATCAAGTCTATCTTATCAGCATTAGTTGCAGGAGTAGATTTCAACAGACTCATCAATTCATCTCCCGAAAGATAAGTAGGCTTGCCATCCATCAGAATCGTCGCACCGCTTTGTCCGTTCAGCAAGATATTACCATTGGAATCTATCACGACTCCCGGCAGGGAAGCAAGAACATCATAAAGACTTCCCGTACTTTGAGTGACTGACGCATCCATCCGGTAACTTGTTTTACCGGCAGATATTTCTACCAACGGGAGTTTAGCAGTTACCATAATTTCTTCCAAACGCTGGTCGGCAATCGTATCCTGCTGCGACCAAACCACCAAAGGCATACTCAATAAAATTGCCCCTAAAAAAACATTTCGATACATACTCTTCCTCATTTTTTATTTCAAAAGTAGGCAGGCTGTAGAAAGTGAACAAATTATAGTGACAAAGGAATGTTATCCAGTGACAACATGCAGTTTTACCCTATTCTTCTTTTGATATTACCAAATAACCCCTATCTTTGCAAAATCTATCAATCTGACAGTAATTGCGTAATTACACCAACAAAATTATTAGATAATGAATAAAATCATTAGCAAAGAACACTTTTCTGAAAAGGTCTTTAAGTTAGTCATTGAAGCACCATTGATTGCCAAATCACGTAAGGCAGGGCACTTTGTCATTGTACGTGTGGGCGAAAAAGGCGAACGTATGCCATTGACTATTGCAGCGGCTGACACCGTACGCGGCACTATCACTTTGGTAGTACAGGAAGTAGGCCTCTCCTCTACCCGCCTTTGCGAACTGAATGAGGGCGATTATATCACTGATGTGGTAGGTCCGTTGGGACAAGCTACTCATATTGAAAACTTCGGAACAGTGGTTTGTGCAGGTGGTGGTGTAGGCGTAGCTCCCATGCTCCCTATTGTACAGGCTTTGAAAGCTGCCGGTAACCGCGTTATTGCCGTACTTGCCGGACGTAGCAAAGAGCTGATTATCCTTGAAAAAGAAATGCGTGAAAGCGCAGACGAGGTCATCATTATGACCGATGATGGTTCATACGGACGCAAAGGATTGGTAACCGAAGGCGTTGAGGAAGTCATTAAACGGGAGAAAGTGGACAAATGTTTTGCCATCGGCCCCGCCATCATGATGAAATTTGTTTGTTTGCTGACTAAGAAATATGAAATACCGACCGATGTTTCGCTGAATACGATCATGGTGGATGGTACAGGTATGTGCGGTGCTTGCCGCATCACCATCGGCGGAAAGACCAAATTCGTTTGTGTAGACGGCCCGGAATTTGATGGTCATCAGGTAGACTTCGACGAGATGTTGAAGCGCATGGGTGCTTTCAAGAGCATCGAATGCGAGGAAATGCACAAACTTGAAGAAGGCGAATCATGCAAAGTTATACCGGAACCTGCACAGGAAGTAGACGAGAAAAGTCGTAATGCCGCATGGCGTTTGGAACTTCGCAAGGCAATGAAACCCAAAGAACGTACCGCTATTCCGCGTGTTGAAATGAACGAACTCGATCCGGAATACCGCTCACATAGTCGCAAAGAGGAAGTAAATCAGGGGCTGACAGAGGAACAAGCCCTGACGGAAGCTAAGCGTTGCCTCGATTGCGCAAACCCAGGTTGCATGGAAGGTTGTCCCGTAGGT
>OHZF01000398.1_pt1 | contig 17457 bp, 13 predicted proteins | sample 1580381 | NCBI WGS metagenome assembly OHZF01 (sample SAMEA3882556, study PRJEB24775) | human gut metagenome | biome: human-associated habitat; feature: intestine environment; material: feces | place: Netherlands | collected 2009/2010 | reverse complement strand
CTCTGTAACCGTAGCCCCTTACATGGGTGAGGACAGTGTTACTCCGTTCCTGACTTACGAAGGCAAGTGGGTAATCCTCCTGGCACTGACAAGCAACAAAGGCTCCCACGACTTCCAGTTGACGGAAGATCCCAACGGCGAACGCCTTTTCGAAAAAGTACTGCGCAAGTCTCAGGAATGGGGCAACGACGGACAGATGATGTATGTGGTAGGTGCCACACAAGGCCGTGCTTTCGAAGATATCCGCAAGATTGTTCCCAACCACTTCCTGCTTGTGCCGGGCGTAGGTGCGCAGGGTGGCTCACTGGAAGAAGTTTGTAAGTATGGCATGAACTCCACTTGCGGACTGATTGTAAACTCCAGCCGTGGTATCATCTATGTGGATAAGACTGAAAAATTTGCAGAAGCTGCACGCAACGCCGCAAAGGAAGTGCAACAGCAGATGGCGGAACAGTTGAAGGGAGTGATTAACGCCTAATCACTTATCACTTACCCTTAATCACTAACAACGTGTTCGAACGAAAGATCATTAACGACCCGGTGTTCGGGTTCATCAATATCCCGAAGGGGTTGCTGTACGACATCGTGCGGCATCCTCTTTTGCAACGTTTAAACCGCATCAAGCAACTGGGTTTGTCGTCTGTGGTTTATCCCGGTGCACAGCACACGCGCTTTCAACATTCGTTGGGGGCTTTCCATTTGACGAGCGAAGCTGTCCAGCAGCTCGCCAGCAAGGGAAACTTCATTTTCGACAGTGAAGCCGAAGCAGTACAGGCAGCCATTCTGATGCATGACATCGGACACGGTCCTTTCTCTCATGTACTGGAAGACACCATCGTACAGGGTGTATCTCACGAGGATATCTCCCTCATGCTGATGGAACGTATCAACAAGGAAATGAACGGACAGTTGACACTCGCCATTCAAATTTTCAAGGATGAATACCCCAAGCGCTTCCTGCACCAACTGGTAAGCGGGCAACTGGATATGGACCGCCTGGACTACCTGCGCCGCGACAGCTTCTATACCGGAGTGACCGAAGGCAACATTGGCTCCGCCCGCATTATCAAGATGCTGGATGTAAAGGATGACCACCTGGTAGTAGAGTCCAAAGGCATCTATTCTATTGAGAACTTCCTCACCGCCCGCCGCCTGATGTACTGGCAAGTCTATCTGCACAAAACCTCCGTTGCCTACGAGAAAATGCTGATTAGCACCCCGCGCCAAGGAACTGGCAAGCCGCGGCATAGACCTCTTTGCCTCACCCGCCTTGAAATTCTTTCTATACAACGACATCAGCCGGGAGGCATTCTACAACAATCCCGAATGTTTGGAGAATTTCATTCAGTTGGACGATAATGACATCTGGACTGCCCTCAAGGTATGGAGCCGCCATTCGGATAAGGTTTTGTCCACCCTGAGCGCCGGCATGATTAACCGAAACATCTTCAAAGTCGAGATTTCTACCGAACCTATTAGTGAGGAACGGAAAAAAGAACTAACTTTGCAAATCAGTGAACAACTGAACATCCCTCTCTCCGAAGCGAGATATTTCATCTCTACCCCCAGCATCGAGAAGAATATGTACGACGAGGCAGATGACAGTATTGACATCCTCTACAACGACGGCAGCATCAAGAATATTGCCGAAGCATCGGATATGCTCAATATCTCTCTTCTGTCCAAGAAAGTAAAAAAGTACTACTTATGCTACCAACGTTTGCATAGATAAGTATAAAATATTCACCTCAGGACAAGGAAATATAAAAAAAAAGTCCGTTATTTGCGTTTTGAAACCATCTAACAAGAATAAGACATGGAGTTCTCTGCTAAACAAATTGCAACATTTATCCAAGGAGAAATTGTTGGAGACGAGAATGCTACCGTTCACACCTTTGCGAAAATCGAAGAGGGAATACCGGGAGCCATCTCCTTTCTATCCAACCCCAAATATACCCCCTACATATACGAAACCCAATCAAGCATTGTTCTGGTAAACAAGGACTTTGTTCCGGAACAAGAAGTGAAAGCCACCCTGATTAAAGTGGACAATGCGTATGAAAGTCTTGCTAAATTGCTAAATCTTTATGAGCAAAGCAAGCCAAAGCGGGTGGGAATTGACTCTCTGGCCTTTGTTGCCGAGACAGCTAAAATTGGCAAGGATGTTTACATTGCGCCTTTTGCCTGCATTGGCGAATACGCAGAGGTGGGAGACAATACGGTCATTCATCCGCACGTCACGATTGGCAGCGGTGCCAAAGTGGGCAATGACTGTATTATTTACGCTAACTCCACCATCTACCACGATTGCCGGGTAGGAAACCACTGCATCCTGCACTCTGGTTGCGTTATCGGTGCAGACGGTTTCGGCTTCGCCCCCACTTCCGAGGGCTATGAAAAAATACCGCAAATAGGTATCACTATCCTGGAAGACCATGTGGAAATCGGTGCCAACACGTGTGTGGACCGTGCTACTATGGGAGCCACCATCGTACATAGCGGTGTGAAACTGGATAATTTGATTCAGGTGGCACACAATGATGAAATAGGCTCCCACACCGTAATGGCGGCGCAAGTAGGTGTAGCAGGTTCTACCAAGATAGGAGAATGGTGCATGTTCGGCGGGCAGGTAGGCATTGCAGGTCATATTCATATTGGCAACAAAGTGAACCTTGGCGCACAGTCTGGTGTTCCCAGTAGCATAAAGGACGGTAGCCAGCTTATCGGTACCCCTCCTATGGAGCTGAAACAATATTTCAAGGCATCCATCGCACAAAGAAGTTTGCCGGAAATGCAAGTGGAACTGCGCCAGCTCCGCAAAGAATTGAATGAACTTAAACAACAATTAAATAAGTAACCAATGTTAAAACAAAAGACTCTAAAAGATAGCTTTTCGCTTAGTGGAAAAGGTCTTCATACGGGACTTGACCTAACCGTTACTTTCAATCCTGCTCCGGATAACCATGGCTACAAAATCCAACGTATCGACTTGGAAGGACAGCCTACCTTCGATGCCGTTGCAGACAACGTATCCGAAACTACCCGTGGAACTGTAATCTCCAAAAACGGAGTAAAGGTGAGCACAGTGGAGCATGGTATGGCAGCCCTCTATGCATTGGGTATCGATAACTGCTTGATACAGGTAAACGGACCGGAATTTCCCATTCTGGACGGAAGCGCCCAATATTATGTCAACGAAATAGAGCGCGTAGGCACTGTAGAACAAAATGCCGTAAAAGATTTCTATATCATCAAGTCCAAAATTGAATTCCGTGACGAAACAACCGGCTCTTCCATCATCGTGTTGCCGGACGAGAACTTCAGCTTGAATGTATTGGTATCATACGATTCCAACATCCTCCCCAACCAGTTTGCAACGCTGGAGGACATGACGAAGTTCAAGGATGAAATCGCCGCAAGCCGTACTTTCGTGTTTGTACGCGAAATTGAGCCGTTGCTGCAAGCCGGTCTTATCAAGGGCGGCGACCTTGACAATGCGATTGTTATTTACGAACGCGAAATGTCCCAGGAGAACTATGACAAGCTGGCCGACGTGATGGGTGTTCCTCATATGGACGCCAAACAATTGGGATATATCAACCACAAACCTTTGGTGTGGCCCAATGAATGCGCCCGCCACAAGTTACTTGATGTCATCGGTGACCTGGCCTTGATAGGCAAGCCCATCAAGGGCCGTATCATCGCTACCCGCCCGGGACACACTATCAACAATAAGTTCGCCCGCCAGATGCGCAAGGAAATCCGTTTGCACGAAATACAAGCCCCTACCTACGACTGCAACCGCGAACCGATTATGGATGTAAACCGCATCCGCGAACTTCTGCCTCACCGTTACCCGATGCAATTGGTGGACAAAGTCATAGAAATAGGTGCCAACTACATTGTAGGTGTCAAGAACGTAACTTCCAACGAACCTTTCTTTCAGGGACACTTCCCGCAGGAACCCGTAATGCCCGGTGTGTTGCAGATAGAGGCAATGGCACAGACGGGAGGTTTGCTTGTACTGAATTCAGTGGATGAACCGGAACGTTACTCCACCTACTTCATGAAGATTGACGGTGTGAAATTCCGCCAGAAAGTGGTACCTGGAGATACCCTCATCTTCCGTGTAGAGCTGATGGCCCCCATACGCCGCGGCATCTCTACCATGAAAGGCTATGTGTTTGTAGGCGAAAAAGTTGTCTGCGAAGCAGAGTTTATGGCGCAAATAGTTAAGAACAAATAATAAAATTTACGATTAGACTATTTACGATTTACGATTCAAATTATTCGTGAGAATTATCACATTCGGATAAAATCGTATATACAGTAAATCGCAAGTATTCTCAATCGTAAATCGTAAATAGCTAAATCGTAAATAATATGATAAGTCCCTTAGCGTATATTCATCCCGAAGCCAAAATCGGGGAAAACGTAGAGATTGCTCCTTTTGTTTTCATTGACAAGAATGTGGTAATCGGTGATAACAACAAGATTATGGCAAATGTCAACATTCTGTACGGTGCACGCATCGGCAATGGAAACACCATTTTCCCGGGAGCCGTTATCGGTGCTATTCCCCAGGATTTAAAGTTCAGAGGGGAGGAAAGCACTGCTGAAATCGGAGACAACAATATCATACGTGAAAACGTAACTGTCAACCGCGGTACAGCTGCCAAAGGCAGAACCATCGTCGGTAACAACAATCTCCTGATGGAAAGTGTACACGTGGCCCACGATGCTCTGATAGGCAACAGCTGTATCATTGGCAACTCTACAAAAATGGCGGGTGAAATTGTCATCGACGATTATTCCATCATCAGTGCCAATGTACTGATGCACCAATTCTGCCATGTGGGCGGTTATGGAATGATACAAGGCGGCTGCCGTTTCAGCAAGGACATCCCACCGTACATCATTGCCGGACGCGAGCCTATCTGCTATGCGGGAATCAATGTGGTAGGGTTACGCCGCCGTGGCTTCTCCAACGAGACCATTGAGAAAATCCATGATGCCTATCGTATTATCTATCAAGGCGGTCTGAACAATACGGATGCCTTGAAGAAAATCGAGGATGAAATGGAAATGACACCGGAAATAAGCTATATCGTAAACTTTATACGTGAATCAGCCCGTGGCATTATCCCCGCAGGAAAATGAAAAACGTATGATTTACACAAAGTCAGAAATCATAAATTATAAATCATCATGATCTACAGATTTACAATCATCTCTGATGAGGTGGACGATTTTGTCAGAGAAATACAGATAGACCCGGAAGCTACCTTTTATGACTTCCATGAAGCGATTCTAAAGTCGGCAGGCTACACTAACGACCAGATGACTTCTTTCTTCATTTGCGATGATGACTGGGAGAAAGAGAAAGAAATTACGCTGGAAGAAATGGATGACAATCCGGAAATGGACAGTTGGGTGATGAAAGAGACCCAGTTGAGCGAACTGGTTGAAGACGAGAAGCAGAAACTTCTCTATGTATTCGATTATATGACTGAGCGCTGCTTCTTCATCGAGCTTTCTGAAATCATTACCGGAAAGGAAATGAAAGGAGCCAAATGCACCAAGAAGGCAGGTGAAGCTCCCAAGCAGACCATTGATTTTGAAGAGATGGCAGCTGCTGGCGGTTCCCTTGATTTGGACGAAAACTTTTACGGCGACCAGGACTTCGATATGGAAGATTTCGACAAAGAGGGTTTCGGCGGTTTGGACGAAGCCGGAAACTCCTTTGAAGAAGAGAAATATTAAACAGACATACCATACAGATTTCTTTTAGGCACGGATTACACGGAAACACACGGTTGTTATTGAATATTCCGTGTAATCCGCGTAATCCGTGCCTATTTTTTTACCCACATGCACACCCTAATCGTACTTATCGGTCCCACCGGAGTAGGCAAAACAGAGCTCAGCCTCCGATTGGCAGAACATTTCCATACTTGTATCGTCTCGGCCGATTCGAGACAACTCTATGCAGATTTAAAGATAGGCACGGCTGCCCCTACACCGGAGCAACTGCAACGGGTACAGCATCACTTCGTCGGTACCCTGAAGCTGACAGACTATTACAGTGCCGCCCAATACGAAGCGGAAGTGATGAAGCTGCTGGAAGACCTGTTTACAAAGCATAACACCGTACTGCTGACCGGAGGCTCAATGATGTATGTAGATGCAGTCTGTAAAGGAATTGACGACATTCCGACCGTAGATGCCGATACACGCCAGCTCATGCTGCACAAATACGAAACAGAAGGTCTGGAAAGACTTTGTGCGGAACTTAAGCTGTTGGATCCAGAATATTACAAAATAGTAGATTTGAAGAATCCCAAACGCGTAGTCCATGCTTTGGAAATCTGCTACATGACGGGAAAGGCCTACACTTCCTTCCGCACTCAACAAAAGAAAGAACGCCCCTTCCGTATCATCAAAATAGGATTAACACGTAACCGGGAAGAGCTTTATGAACGCATCAACTGCCGGGTGGACCAAATGGTGGAAGAGGGTTTAGTGGAAGAAGCGCGCATGGTCTACCCGCATAAAAGTCTAAATTCCCTAAATACAGTAGGCTACAAAGAAATATTCAAGTACCTGGATGGTGAATGGACATTACCCTTTGCCATCGAAAAGATAAAGCAGAACTCACGCATCTATTCCCGTAAGCAAATGACCTGGTTCAAACGAGACGAGGAAATCCACTGGTTCCACCCGGAGCAGGAAGGGGAAATACTGGAATACTGTCATTGTTCCATCAAAGGCGTATAAGCCTTTCGGACAAGTGCTTCCACATCTTGATAAAGCTTCTGCATTTCTTGAGAATCAATGCTTCCTTGCTGTCTCCAGCTGTCCAACAATAGGCATGTACGGCGAAACACCTCTGCCTCTACCGTAACAAGCTGCTGCATATAGCCATTATTCTCCATATTGTACAGTTTTTCCCAATTCAGATAACGATTGGTTCCCATCCCCTGATTATAACAAAAGACATTGTTGGAAAGCCGGAGTGACCAATCACTGAGCGGAGCGGCGGCACACGCCTTGTCCCAACATACCATCGGAGGCAGAAGTCTATCCGCATCCTTCACCCAAAGCGGCACGGCAATACCCGTAGGAGGATATCCCAGCATTGTCCACATCGTAGTAAGTTCCACCTTCTCACCCGGTTTTACGCCCTGCACCACAATGGAACAAGAAGTACTGTTACGGGGAATAAAATCCTGGTCGACAAACCAACCGGAACCTTGCGGGCGATTAAATTTCCCGTTCTTCAAATCAATATCAAGCATGCCATTGCGAAACGAACGTGAAAGATCATTGAATATACCCTGCGGTGTGATCCCTCCCGTTGCAGAAGCCCTCATCAGTACCCTGTCTGCCTCCATATAGCGTACATAACCTGCCCCCCGATTTGCTTCACCGGCAAAAGAGAAGTTGGTACGGGCAATGTAGCCGTAAGGAGCATCTTTGGGATTATTGGCATCATACATCGTATATTTATAATAATCCACCTCAAACATGGCGGCAGCGCCTTGAGCGTCGATTACGCCAAAATTGGCCTCTATCAAGCTGGGCTTGGAAATGGTATCGAGGAAATGGCAGAAATCCTCCACCGTGGCACAAACCTCCAAGGCACGGTAGATAATCCTCCCGTTGGCTGCCCCCCGTTCTTCCCCATCTTTCACTTCCACCAGATTGTAGGATTGGGTGTTCATCAAGGCAAAACCAACGGAGTTTGTACCCATCCATGCCTCTTTCAAGGCAGGAAAGTTAGCACTATTCACATCGGCAATGAAGTTATACTTCTCCCCTTTTATATAAGCAACATGATTTCGCAGATAGTCCGTATCACGGTTTTTCCATAGCAACGGACGGCCGTCAGGAGTAACCTTTCCAGAAACGACGGCAGATGTACAAGCCAGAACCGGCTCAGCAGTGAGTGCCGCAAGCAGTCCCCATATTAAAAAAAGATGTTTTATCATAACCTTGCCTTCCTTAGATTTATATTCGCAAAGGTATGATAATCTGTGAAAGGGCAAAAGAAATCCTCTGAAATCCTTATCCCCTATTCATCAGGAAAGAATTATTCGCTGACAAGTTTCTGCAACTTATCCTGCATATACCGAAGTTTCGCAGTTCCAGTACCTTGTTCTATATGACGGATAATGCCTTTCTTATCCACCAGTATAGTGACCGGCATACCACTCACATGAAAGGTCTCGAAGAAAAACAAGTCATCGGCTATCTGGGTAAAGAGGAAAGGACGGCTCTCTACAATTTTCTTTATTTGTGCAGCACTGTCAAAAGTCGTAGCAAGATAGGTTACATCAGGATAGACTTCTATCCATTTGTTCAGCTCCGGCATTTCACGGATACAAGGACCACAGCCGGTATACCAGAAGTTCAAGACCATAGGACGTCCCGTCACATCGGCCTTGCTCCACTCCTGTCCTTCTATGTCTTTCACTTTGAATTCCGGAAAAGCCTTTCCTATCCATTCTTCCTTCTTCAAAGTCTGTACGGCACCGCCTATCGGCAACTTCTTCCCCGTTCCTCCACGGTAACTCATCAAGAAAGCTTCCGCACCAGGCACCTCGTCGGCAGGAGTAGCATATTCTCTCACCTCCTCAGACAGCACAATGCCCTTGCGCAAGCGGAGTTCCGTAACCTCGTGTCTCGCGCCGTCCTCATGTATTATGAAAGCCGCCACGTTGTCCGAACCCACACCAGGCGGCATGCCTTCGAAGAAAAGCCCGCCCACCAAATAATATTTCTTACCGGCTGTCTGGGCAGAGCAAAGCCCTGCCCCCACAGCTACCAGAATCAGAAACAAAGAGAGAATTTTCCTTATCATAGTTGTTAGAGACTATTCACTTTTCAGCGTAATCGTAAGCTTGGGCTGCACCTTCACTTTGCCGGTAGCCATGCCTATATACGAAACAACCAATACAGCATCCTTAGAAGGTACAGAAAGGACAAAATTGCCATTGACATCGGTAACGCTTCCCGTAGTGGTACCTTCTATCAGAACAGCCGCACCGATAACAGGCTCACCCTGCTCATCCACCACTTTGCCTTCCACTTTCATATTGCCTTTGGCAATGGTCTTTTCTACAGCTTTAGTTTTTTTAGTAGTGATGTAAATCTCACCTTTTCCACCTGCCTCTTTCTTCACCTCAATACCCTCAATATTCTCGGCAGGTATTAAATCATCGATAGTTTTAGTACCCAAGTCAACCTTTTCTCCATCAATATAGACAGTCTTTATTAAATCAAGACTACTCTTATGCTGTACTTTAGCATTCTCTGCCACCTCATTACCCCGGCGGATAACCATACCCGGAGTTCCTTGTTTCAGGGTTATCAGAACAACGCCATTCTGTCCCTCTTCTCCATATAAATCCGTGGCAGATTTATCTTTCAAAACCGTTACACGTTCTATCTTATCAGGATTCAATGCACTCATGACAGATGGCGTCACCTCTTTTCCATCCACAATATACAATGGCTCTTTCCCATTACCTGCATATCCTTCAACTGTAATACCATTGGCAGAAGAAGTTTTTTCAAGTTTGTCGTCGTCCAGCCTGAACATCACCGGCACCGTAAATTTCACAGCCACCGGCTGCCCCTTCTGTCTCCCCGGCTTCCACTTCGGCATAGTGTTTATCAATCGCAGCGCCTCGGCATCCATATCCTTATCCACAGAACGGAGCACCTTGGAGTCCTTGATGCTTCCATCTTCATCCACCACAAACTGGACAGTGACCCGTCCCTGCGTACCGTTCTCTTTGGCAGATGCCGGATAACGCATATTCGTCTTGATATAATCCATGAAAGCACTCATTCCGCCGCCGGGAAATTCCGGCATCTCCTCTGCCACCTCGAAGACCAGAGTTCCCTTCAACCGCTTGCGGACTTCCGCCGGTACATACTTCACATCGGCAGGCTTCGTAGTGTCACCTGCACTTTCCGCCACTTTTGTTTCTACAATTGCAGCCAAATCGTTAACTTTGACGCTTGAAATCTTCTCCACTTTATCGGAGACTTCGGGACGGGCAAAAGCTGTCACTGCAATGGCAGCTACCGGAAGTACATAAAGATACTTCAAACGTGCCCACGGGCTTGATTTTTCTTTTAACATCATAGTGATACGTTTTTTAAGTTTACTGTGATTAAAGCTGTTGGCCATAGAGTAGAGCCTTGTGCCGACAGCTTTTTTTATTAATAATAGTTGATACTGTTTTGCATCCACACCCTCCTTTATCACCGTTTCATCCGCTTCAAACTCATGGATATTCTGCAATTCCTGCTTCAGGAGCCATGATGCCGGATTGAACCACTGAAAGAAAATGCAGACATCAGCCACCAGCAAGTCCCAGGAATGGCGGTTATGGATATGGGCAAGCTCGTGGATAAGGATTTCCCGTCCGTTCTCCTCCAAGTCTTTCCGTGAAATGACAATATATCCCATCCAACTGAACGGAGCGATGTCACAGTTGTGTACAATCAAAGTAACGCGCTCTTTCCTGCCCGGTAAGTAGCTGCCGATATCCTCTTTTTTACCCGATTTCAGCAACATCAGTAACCGTACCAACGAATATACGTTGCGGAAGGCAAAGAAAACGATTCCTGCCAGATAGACAAGCAGCGCCACTTGTATCCAGGTGACTGTTGCCGTTTCAGTCCTTGCTCCGGCCTCAGTGGCATTCACTGCATCCGCCATCATCAGCAACTGCTCCAATGTCAGCATCGTCTGGTGCACTTCCGTCTCCTGCTTCACACTTACCTCTACCAAAGGCAATAGGCAGGACAACAGCAAAATGCCCAACAATGAAAAACGGTTGAAACGATGAAACGTCTCGCGTGCCAGCAACAAGCGATAAAACAAATAGAATATCGCCAGGCAAACAGAAGATTTGAGTATATAAACAAAAAACAGACCCATGGTATTATTTACTATTTAGGGATTTACGATTTACTATTTACAGTTACTTGGTCAGTTCATTCCGTAGCATCTCCACTCCGGGAAATCCGGTTGCTTTGTAGGAAATATCTCCTTCACGGTTCACGACGAAATAGGTCGGGATACCCGGATATTCGTACAGCTTTGCCAATGCCGTACTTTGCTCATTGCTAATGCGACAGTGAATACCGGGTATATCCGGTATCATTACTTTCCATTTTCCTTCAGGAGATGTTTCGTCGACAATATATAGATAAACCACCTCTTTCAGCTCCTCTTTCAACGGTTTCAGGCTTTTCATGGCCCGCATACAAGGACCACACCAGGTGTTCCACATATCCACCAGTACCATCTTGCCACGATAAGGACGAGTAATGACCTGCAACAAACTGTCTGCCGCTACCTCCTTTTCCACCTCAACAATCTTATATCCGGTCTTTCCCTTAGTAGCTTCCAACTCTGATTTCAGTTCGGCTTCAATCCTCCCGTTTCTCATCAGGAACAATTGCCTGAGGTCGGGAGAAGCGATGCTGTCCACCGTCCGACGCTCTTCCTCAGTCAAAGGCATGTACTTGCTCAGATTACGGGAAGCACGCCCGGCAAGAAGCATGTCCGGCCAAAGAGGGTCTTGCACAAACTTATCCCGGAAATTTCCGGTAGCGGTCTTCACAAAGTCCGTATAATAATTGTAATATTTCTGTTCGGGGGTATGCAGAATATCCAGTTGCAGTATTTCCTTGAAGTATGAGGTACTGTCCACCGTCATGTCCGCCCTTTTCACCCCCTTCCTGCCCGAAAACATCGGGGCATAACTAAGGTTACTCTTGTAATTATAGATAAGGCTGAACAGATTCATATCCAGATTTGCCCGGATATAAGTACGGCAAGCCTGGCTCATATCCTTGTTTTTTACAAGTTTCTTTTGCACATCTTCATAATGCCTGAACAGATACTTTTTATATGCCTGCGGAGTCATCCCACAAATATCTGCATAAAAATCATCAGTTCCCGATAAGCTTTTCATTTCACCGAACCGCAGCAACTCGGTATTCAGACCGGCATAGTCTCCTTCAAACCAAACACGGCTATCCGTTACACCATCCCTTTTCCGGCTTAAAAGACGGCTTTGCGAATAGAATATTTCAGGCAGATTGATTGTGACATCCAGTTCTCCACCCGGAACGAGAAACAATTCTATTTTCGAACGGGATATCCACAGCGTAGCACCGCTCGGCAACAGCACCTCCGTCTCATAGCGGAACGTGCCATCCTCCGCTATCTTCAAGTCCTTACCGGTGAAATACATGAAGAACCAAGGCGAGTCATAGTAGCGTAACGTCACTCCATACTCTGGTTTATACCCCAATATCCGCCCCTTTATGACAGTCTTTCCCACATTCAGTTCCGGTCCGGGCAATGGCAAAACCTCATCCGGTTTCTTATTCCGCAAACGTTCGGGAATATCCACCCGAGGTTTCTCTCCGTTGAGCTGTATACCATAAATTATCCATCCTTCATCACTACCCGGCATCTCTACGAAATCAAAGCTCTCAGTATCCATCGGAAGCGGACTAAACTTCAAAACAGCAGCCATTTCACCGGAAGCGGGAATATGCGTCCACTCATCCCTGGCAAAACCGGTATTTCCCAAATATCCGTAATCCTTTCCGGATGCCCGCAACACAGCTGTCGAATCAATCCTGACCTTATCGCCCTGCATACCATAAAGCCTTACCGCCAGCCAGGTCGTATCTTTTCCAAGCGTCACTTGCTCCACTTCAATGCTACGCGTATTGCATGCCATGAAATATGGTACCTCTACGATTTTCTTTGCCTGCAATCCGCAGCAAATACTTACCAGCAGCAAACAAACCAATCCGATATTTTTCATAAGCCAGAGTTATTAGAGTCTCAACAATCTCAGTCCCTTCCCTTTTCCACGTCTTGTATCAACTGCTTCAATTCTTCCAAGGATATATCCTCTTCCTTCACCAAAGACGACACTGCGCTGAGGTAGGAATTATTGAAATATTTACTGATAACGTTCTTCAGTGTCCGCTTGCGAAAATCCTCCTCGCTGACCACCGCATAATACTGATAGGTGTTACCATATGTATGATGGCTCAGGAATCCCTTATCCTCCAATCCCCTCACAATGGTGGACAAAGTATTGAAATGGGGTTTCGGCTCTTCATAGAATGCCAGCATTTCCTTCACAAACAAGGGTCCTTTTTCCCAGAAAAAGCCCATGATTTCTTCTTCTTTTGCAGTCAATCCTTTCATAACATTCTTTGTTTTCTGCAAATAACTAAATTATTTAGTTCAAAAACTAATTTCTCTCGTTAAATAAAACTAAAGCTTTTAGTTTATCCGGCAAACACCACTCTCTAACCATCTCCCGACAAGCAAAATACCTACTAATAGTGATTGCAGTTCTCGGATAAAAGCCGTTACTTTGCGCACGAATTAAAGAATTAAAAACAATAACATACAATGAATGAGCAACATAAGTACCGCTCCACGGACAAGATGAGTGACCTCATCTGTGACAATTACTCCTTATTAATGGTGATGAGCCGCTTCGGACTGTCATTAGGATTCGGAGACAAGAGCGTGAAGGACGTCTGCGAAGCGCAAGGCGTAGATTGCCCCACATTCCTCGCCGTAGCCAACTTTATCAGCGAAGAACAATACTCTTACAGCGGCAATGAAAGTGACTTTTCCATTCCCGCCCTTATGGATTATCTGAAGCGTGCCCACACGTATTTCCTCGACTTCAACCTGCCGGCCATCCGCCGCAAACTCATCGAAGCCATCGATTGTTCCAGTACAAACGATGTAGCCTACCTCATCCTGAAGTTCTTCGATGAATATGCCAAGGAGGTACGCCGCCACATGGAATATGAAAACCAGGCCGTATTCACCTATGTAGAGCAATTGCTCCAAGGCAGACTATCGGACGAATACAACATCGCCACTTTTGCCAGCAAACATAATCAGATAGACACCAAACTGAAAGAGCTGAAGAACATCATCATCAAATACTACCCGGAAAAGGAGAACAACAATCTCCTAAATGCGGTCTTGTTCGATATATTCAACTGCGAACAAGACCTTGCCACCCACTGCCAGGTAGAAGATTATATGTTTGTTCCCGCCGTAGCGCAAATAGAAAGGAAACTGAAAAATGAACAATAATACTTCTTTGAAGATTGTCATTGCAGAAACTTCGGTCATCATCCGGAGTGGTCTGACGGCTGTTTTGAAGCGTATTCCCAACTTGAATGCACACCCTATTGAGGTTTCTTCTCCGGAATCGCTGCAAAACTATATTCACATGCATCCGGCAGACATTATCATCATCAACCCCACTTTCGGTGGCTGGTTCGACCTGCCCGCCTTCAAGGCAGAACACGGAAAATCCGGCATCAAGTACATTGCTATGGTATGCTCCGTCATTGACAACAACATATTGAAGGAATATGACGAGAACTTCGCCATGTGCGATGACATAGATGTCATCACCTCCAAAATCAACCACTTGCTGCACACCGAGGAGGAAGAGGAAAAAGACAGCGAACAAGAAACCCTGAGCCAGCGCGAAAAAGAAATCATCACCTGCGTTGTGAAGGGCATGACCAACAAAGCCATCGCCGACAAACTCTACCTCTCCATTCATACTGTCATTACCCATCGCCGTAACATTGCACGCAAACTGCAGATACATTCTCCGGCAGGGCTTACCATCTACGCTATTGTGAACAAGCTGGTGGAATTGGGCGACATCAAGGACTCTCTATAAGGTTCTTCCGGCAACTGTTTCCCTACCCACTACGGCCTATAGGGAAAAAACGGATGAATCCCTTGCAAAAGTATTCTCCCCCATACGGGAAAAGGCCTCTGGCTATTGATTAAGGTTTATCTTGTGACTGGCGATATACATCTTTAGCGTAAAGATGTATATCTTCAGCATAGAGATGTGCATCTTCAGGCTGAAGACAAAGCTCATCCCCTATGTCAGCCCTCCCCATGCTATGGCTCAAGCAGTCTGACAAGTAGCCTTAACCAACCTTGCCCACAGTATCCGCCACGCCATACACAAATCCCCACTTCACGATATCACATCGGAAAGTGGGGATCCTTTTATCTTCATAAAAGTGGTTACGTAATTATGACTAACTAATTCATTCAAATCTGATGTTGCAAAGATAAGGCATCGGCAGACAGTGCGCAATCGCTCAAATTAGGTATAATGAAAAAAGCCAGTCATTATAAATAGGTAGAACCACCCGTAAATCAAGCATTGGCATAGCTATGCATTCCTCCAAGGATGTAGTTCACCCCAAAATAGGTCATCAGGACTGTCAGAAAGGCGACAATCATATAGATGTGGAAGAATAACGGCCTGCGGAAAATGCGTAGGCTGCGCGCATGGAACGCCGCTCCATAAACCATAAAGGTAATCAGCGCCCATACTTCCTTCGGGTCCCAAGCCCAATATCGCCCCCAAGAAGCATTGGCCCAAACCGCACCCAGAAAAATACCGGCTCCCAAAAAGAAAACGGCGGGATAAAGCAGCAATCGGCTGAGCAGCATCAACATCCGGGCTGAACGGCGAAGACACAATGCCAGTATGCCGTTCAGCATCATAAAGGCAAACAAAGCATAAGACATCATTATCAACGACACATGCGTACTGAGCCATGGAGAAACAAGCACGGGCATCAAGGGAGTGATTTGGGGATTCATCTGTCCCAAATAAGACACTAGCAAGGCAAAACCGGACAGCAAAAAGCCGAAAGGCACCATAAACGGGAAGCGCCGCCGAAACAGACAAGCCAGGAACAGCGCACACAATGCCATGAACTGCATCGTTTCGTATCCGTTGCCCAACGGTATTCGCCCACCGATGTACCACCTCAGGCCATACCCGAAGAGCTGAAAGAGAAACGCCGCATAAAGAGAAAACGGGAAAAAAGTATCTGCCAAACGCGAAGAGAAAGAGAGCGCTACAATCCTACCGGAAGAGTCTGACAATGCCGACGAACGACGCAGGCCGCGATACAGCAGACGGAAGAAAGCCAGCATCCCCACCGTAAGGTTGAACATGAACAGCAATTTACTGAAAGGAATACGGTTATACAGCAATTCGGCTTGTATTTTAGTATCGGAAACAGGCTCCACACTCCCGTCTTCCGGCAAAGGACGAATCAATGTACCATTTTGGAGCATCAAAATCAGTCCCACCTTTTCATCCGCCTCTACAATGGCCTTTTCCAGAGAAGTCATTTTCTGATGATGGTCTTGCTTCCCCTTCCAGAACTTCTGCAAGCGATACTTCTCACCGTCGAACAAATCAGCCAGACATGCATAGGGTGTCTCCAAATGAAGCAGGCGACGGAGTGCCTCGTTTTTGATATAAATCATCGGCTCATTCTGCCAAACTTCCGGACGCAGAAGCCATCCACCAATCACCTGCTCCGGCGTCATGCCTCCATAAGACGGTTTTCCCGTCAGTTTCAGTACAAAATCGCGCGCAAGGGTATTGAAAGGAACCACACGGTCATTATAAATCACCTGCTTACGGGCGAGACTATCCGCCTGCTTGCGTGCCAGTGCCGGAAGGCTTCTCTTCTGCGCATGTACCCCACTTCCCAGACACAGCAACAATAGAACAAACATTCCTCCCTTCTTCAACAACGGATGCCTCAGCAGCCTGCGGAACTCTCCACCCCGGCTGACCAGCATCCAGAGCATGGAGACACCTAACAAGAGGTATCCACTATAGGTAACCCCTATCCCCCACGGGTCATAATTCACTGTCAGCCAGCTCCCCTGCATATCCTCATCAAAGGAAGACTGATAAAAGCGGAACCCCTGCCGTGAAAGAATACGGTTCATGGAGACGGGCGTCTCACCGTGAATATAGCTGATATAATCTGCAGGAGCATCCGTACCCGGATAGTACTCAATCCGGAAACTGTCCAGACGTAAGGTGAACGGTAACTCTACAACCTGCCTGCCGTCTTGTTCCAAAAAGCAGTTCACCTCACTGCCGACAGTAAGATGCACATATCCTTTTCGGCCACAAAGAAACGTAGTCATGGCTCCCGCCAAAATCACGAGGAAGGAGCCATGCAACAACAATGCCGGGAGATGCCGCCACAACTGCCGCTCAATCAACACGACAACTGCCAATGCGGCAAGTACTCCCCACAAACAACAAAACCAACATGTATGATATATATTTCTTTCTACAAAATCTGTCCCATACGCTTGTTCTACGAAAGTAGTCACAGCGAGTAGTCCCACCAGACAGATATATAAGATAATAAGTAACCTTTTCAACTGTATAATCTTTTATGATATTAAAATGGAGCGTATTCCTTGTTCTTACATTCTTTCACTCCCATACATTCCATCTCAATCAACCATCCGGGACGGCATACCGGAGCATGAACAAATACTTTAGGAGTATGTGG
>OHZF01000324.1_pt1 | contig 20812 bp, 16 predicted proteins | sample 1580381 | NCBI WGS metagenome assembly OHZF01 (sample SAMEA3882556, study PRJEB24775) | human gut metagenome | biome: human-associated habitat; feature: intestine environment; material: feces | place: Netherlands | collected 2009/2010 | reverse complement strand
AGACAAGCTGAACATAAAAATAATATTCAAACTGAACATGGGGCAGCGGACGGCTCTTGATGGATTCCATGTCGTAGCCGAACCGGCCGATGACCTGAATGACCTCGGCCAGCTTGCCAGGCTTGTTGTCCAGCGTGAAGAGCAGCGAGAAGCGGTTGCCCCCGGTGGGCTTTTCGCGGCTGAGGACGATGAAGCGGGTGGTGTTGTCGCCGTCGGTGTTGATGCTGGGCACAAGGACCTCCAGCCCGTAGAGGGCAGCGGTCTCCGCGCTGGCGATGGCGGCTTGGGACGGGTCGCCGGACTCTGCCACGAACTTTGCCGCCATGGCCGTATTCGGCATGGCTGTGGCGGGCAGATGGAACTGCTTTAAGAACGTCTCGCTCTGGGCGATGGCCTGCTGGTGGCTGTAGACGTGCCGGAGCTGGGCCAGCTGGGTGCCGGGCAAAACGAGCAGGTTCTGGGAGATGGGCAGGTCGTAGACGTCCACCACCCACAGCTCCGGGTAGTTATAGCACAGGTCCAGCACGGCGGAGACATCGCCCGCGTGGCTGTTCTCGAAGGGCACGACGCCGTGGGCGGCGTCCCCCCGCCGGACGGCCTCGAAGACCTCGTCCCACGTCGGGCAGCTCACTGCCTCCGCGTGGGGGAAGAGCGCCCGCAGCGCGATGTGGGCAAAAGCGCCCTCCACGCCCTGATAGGCGGCGCGGTTCTCGCCCAGCACCTCCGCCTCGTACTGCTTGGCGACGTCCATCATGTTCTGGACATGATCTCTGTAGTAGGGCCGGAGGGCGGGATCCTGAATGCGGGCCGCAGCCTTTTCCAGCACCACCGCCTCCCGGGCGGCGTCATAGACCGGCAGGCCGTGGGCCTGCTTGTATTGGGCGACGCTGAGCACGGCGGCCATCCGCCGCTCAAACAGGGCGGCCAGCTGCGCATCCACCGCGTCGATCTCAGCGCGGGCCTGTTCCAGTGTGTCCATCTGTTCCACATCCTTCGGGTAAAATTTCAGCTCCTGTTGGGACGATACCTAGTAAGTATACCATAACCCGGACGAGGAAACAACAAGCGCCACTCCCTTTGAGGGTGGAGAATATTTCAAATCCGGGGCCGTCAACGCGAAGAGATTGCAACAAAAAAGCCCTCTCCGAGGCGGTCGGAGAGGGTCATTTTGCTTATCTGTCCTGTTTGCGCAGGTCTTCCCTGCTGCGGGGGGTGCCGAACACCCGGCCATAGGGGTTGTCGAGGTCGGCAGCTTTTAACGGCGCTGCCTTTTTCTCAGGCTTTTCGGGGACGCTGATGTGCCCCGCCCTGCCCTTGCGCCGAACGCGGAACCGCATGGCTCAGCCCTCCGGCACAACGGTGGAGACAGCCCCCGCCGTCAGCTTCTGCCACAGCTCCTCGCCGCCGGCGAGGTTGTCGGCGGTGCCGCTGTTCCATGCGCCCCGCATCCCGACGTAGAACCGGGACATATACTCCTGACTGGACCCACTGCGGCTCTGGGTGGTGTCGGGGCCGTAGCTGCCGAGGTCGAGGCCCGCCAGCACGGGGCAGTCGCTCCACTTATAGACCATGTTCCACCAGTCCTCGTCGCTGTCGGCGGCGGGCAGGCTGCCGTCCAGATACCGCAGCGAGCCGGTGCTCTCCTCAAACCCTGCCGGGTCCCAGAGCAGAAAGACGGAGCTAAGGCCGCCCTGCACATCGGCGGCAAGCTTGGTGGTGCCCGCCATGGTCAGGTAGGCGTCGCTCTCGGTCTGGGTCTCGCCCTCGGCGTAATCGAGGGTGTAGACGTTCAGGGTCACGACCACCTTGCCGTCGCCGTTGCGGTCCTCGCCGTAGTCCGCCAGAGCTTCCTGCAAGGCGTTCACGGTGTCCTCGGGCAGGTAGTAGGGGGCCACCACGGCCACGTTGTAGTCGGGCTTGGTGACGAAGAAGTACTGCCCGATAAAGTTGTAGGCCACAAAGACCACGGCGATGCCGATGAGGATGACCCACTTGAGGTTATAGTCCCACCAGTTGGCCCAGCGCTCCTTGCGGGTGTACTGTTTTTCCCTGCGGGGGGCGATGTCCTTCGGGTCGATGTCGCGCTCGTAACGGTAGCTTGCCATGCGGCAGTGTCCTCCCAGTTTTTGTGTTACAGCTGTGCCAGAATGGTCTGGCGGACGGCGGCGGGCAGTTCCTTCTGCTCAGCGCGGCTCATGCCCGCCGTCTGGATGGGCGGCAGCACCCGGATGCGCACCGTGCCGGGCGTCGTCCGGTTGCCGTGGGCCTCGAACAGCCCCCGTGCGCCGGAGATCGCCACCGGCACCACCGGGGTTTCAGTCTTCACAGCGATGCGGAAAGCACCGGCCTTGAACTCACCGGCGCCGCCCTCCTCGCCCTTGTAGCGGGTGCCCTCGGGGAAGATGATGAAGCTCCTGCCGCTCTCTACGATGGCGGTGGCGTCGTTGAGGGCGCGCACCGAGGCGCGGACGTCATCGCGCTGGACGAAGACACAGCCCAGCAGCTTCATCCAGCGGCTGAGCAGGGGGATCTTTTCCAGCTCCTCCTTGGCGAGGATGCCGTAGGGCTTGTCGAGACTGGCCAGCAGCAGGGGGATGTCATAATAGCTGCGATGGTTCGCCACAAAAACGCAGGGTCCCTCTTTCGGGATGTTGTCCAGCCCCTCGACGCTGAGCCGGACGCCGGTGACGTTCAGAATGCCCCGGCTCCAGTGGGGGATATGCTGCTCCACCAGACGGCGCACCGTCTCGGTGTCGCCGGCGGCCTGTGCACGCTCGGCTTTGCGCAGCACGCCGTAGTGGACGATCATGTAGCCAAACAGATAGGTGAACATCGCAATGGTGCGGAAAATGCTCACAGAGAGATTCCTCCTTTCGGCTGAAAAGCCGTCTCTATTGTAACACACTCCGCCCCAAAAAGGGAGAGGAAACACTTTTTTTACATTTCGGGGGCTTTGCGGCTTGCAAAATCCACAAAATCCGGGTATATTTATAATCAGAAAGCCAGCACAATGGTGTTTTATGCCAAACCGTGCTGTGCAATGGGAGCTGTCCCAGAGACAGCGAGAGAGGATATTCACATACCATGAGTCTGTTCCCTTCTGCAAACGATTTCAAGTCCGGCCCGGGCGTGGAAAAGGACGCCCCCCGCAAGACCGGCGTCGGCCGCTTCTTCGAGCTGGTGGGCCGGGATATGAGCGGGATGTTCCTTGCCAACCTGCTCACCTGTCTGGGCTTTCTGCCGGTCATCTGTCTGGTGTACATCGGCTTCCTGATGAACAGCCTGCCGGTCATGGTCCTCAGCGCCGCCGTGGGCGGCATTCTGGCCGGGCCGGTGCTGGCGGGGATGTACGACACCGTCCTGCGCGCCCTGCGCGACGAGGCCGGCTACTGGTGGACCACCTACCGCAAGGCCTTCCGGCAGAACTTCAAGGCCAGCATCCTGCCGGGGATGCTCTACTGCGTCGTGGTCACGGTGCAGATCTTCCTCGTCTACTTCTGCTTCAATATGCTCTACCACGGCACCAACGTCGGCGTGGGGATGTGGGTGGCCACGGTGCTCAACCTCATCCTCCTCCATATGCTCTTCTCCTATCTGTGGCCCCAGATCGTCCTGCTGGACCAGCCCCTCGGCCAGACCCTCAAAAACAGCGTCAACTGCATGATCGCCTTCCTGCCCCACGCGCTGGCGGCGTCCCTCGTGACGGTGCTGTTCTGGGGCCTCGTCATCCTCTGTATGCCGCTGGGCCTTCTGCTCATGCTGGTGTTCGGCTTCTGGTTTCAGGTGGAGATCACCAGCCAGATCGTCTACGGCGACCTCGACCGGGTGTTCCACATCGAGGAGAACATCCGTAAGCTCCACGACGCCGAGTACGAGGCCGAGATGGCCTCGGAGCGCAGCGACGGCGAAGAATAAACAGCGCAATGACGCGGAAAGGGGATGCGTGCAATGGAACAGCGGAACAATCTGGTGCTGCAGGGCACGGAGACGTTTTCCCGCGGGCAGCTCGATAATGTGGCGCTGGACAACGGCAGCGTCGTGCTGGACAGCGTCGCCGGGCGGTATCTGCAATATGGCAGCTATACCACGCCTGAGTTCGCCATGCCGGCCTTCTGTAATCTGAACGTCAGCTGGAACGCCCACGCACCCCAGAACACCATGGTGGAGGTGCGCTGCCGGGTCTACGCAGGCGGCAACTGGACGGGCTGGATGAGCTTCGGCAAGTGGGCGCCCGATTACCCCCGGAGCAGCATCAACGCCCACAGCGACGACGGCCTCATCTTCCTGATGGGCGACACCGTGACCGTGGCCCTGCCCGGCGGCGGCACCGGCGTCCAGCTTCAGGTGAATCTCTCCACCAACGACGACAAAGTCACCCCGGCGCTCCGGCTGCTGTCGGCGGCGGTCCGCCCCCTCGCGTGGGAAAAGCAGGACGGCCACCCCATCAACCGCCGCCTCTACTTACCGGAATACTGCCTCTCCGCCCACGACCCCAGCTTCGGGCGGGAGATGGACCTGCCGCTGGTGATGGCAGCGCTGATGAACCGCTGGGGCGAGGACATCCTGCCCGAGGAGGTGGCCCACATCATGGCCGACAAGGCCACCGGCAGCACCGGCAACGCCGCCTTTGCGGCGGCCGCAGCGGGCTGCTGCGGCTACCCCTGCTGGCAGGCGTGGATGGATCTGAAAGACCTGCGGGAGCAGATCCACGACGGCTGCTCGGTGGCCGTCCGCATCGAGCGCCGCATCCGGGGCCAGCGCGACCCGGTGGGCGTCTGGATGGGCCTGCGGGGCTTCGGCCATGACGACGCCGTCCTCGCCGACTTCGTCCTCCTCAACGACCCCACCGCCGACAGCGACGGGGCGGTGAACTGCACGATGGCAGTGACAGACTTTGCCCGCTACTTCACCGGGCGGGCCATCGCCCTCCGCCCCAAGCCCCGGGACATCGAGGCCGACCGGCCCCGGCGCGTCCCCTGCAGCTTCGAGTACAGCACCGAGGACGACTGCTGGTATCTGTCCCTCCGGGGCCAGCGCCAGCTCCTCCCGGCCGAGTTCTCCGGCTGGGCGGCCTGCAGCCCCCACGATGGCGTGGCCCATGCCACCACCGCCCACCGCACCTTCCGGCGGATGGAGCGGACGCGGACGGGGGGCTTCCGCTTCCCGCCCGAGCAGACGGCCAGCGGCGGACGCTGCAGCATCTACATCATCGACCAGACCGGCACCATGCAGTTTGCCGAAGTGCGGCTGCCCACCCCGCCGTCGGCCCCCGAAGCCAACCAAAGCACTCTGCCCTCTGCCCCCTGAGGGGCACGCCAGACGCTTTCAATGGATAAATCATCAATATGGGAGGAATACATTATGGCAAAGACGATCATCACTTTGGGCCGTGAGTACTGCACCGGCGGACGCTACATCGCAAAGGACGTGGCGCGCGCACTGGGCATCAAGCTCTACGACAAGGAGCTGATCACCATGGCAGCCAAAAATTCCGGACTGTCCGAGGAGGCCGTGGCCGCCAGCGAGAAGCGGCACACCCACAGCCTGCTCTACAGCCTGTATACGATGGGCAACGACCTTCCTCTGGGCGATCAGGTCTTCATCCTGCAGAGCCGCATCATCAAGCAGCTGGCCGACGAAGGCCCCTGCGTCATCGTGGGCCGCTGCGGCGACTATGTCCTGCGCGACCGCAAGGATGTGCTGCGCGTCTTTGTCTACGCCCCCAAGGAGTGGCGTCTGGCCTACGGCAAGGAGAACAATATGCTGCAGGCCAAGGACGAAAAGGGCATCAAGGATGAGGTCGAGAAGACCGACCGCAACCGCGCAGCCTACTACAACTACTACACCCAGAACCGCTGGGGCGATGCCCACAACTACGATCTGGCCATCAACGCCGCACTGGGCCACGACACCTGCGTGCAGATGATCCTTGCCGCCGCAGAGGCCAAGGAAAAGTCGATGGAGGGCTAAAGGCCCTGTCTCCCCGGAGAGACAGAACAAAACAACGATGCTGCGTGGGTAGGGTGCTTTTGCGCTCTGCCCACGTTTGCGGCATAGAAAAAGCACACAAACCCCAAGTTATCAACAGCAAAAGGAGAAACCGTGGAAAACAAGCAGCCCCAGACCGCTCCCGCAGATGTGCGGGAAAACATTATGGGCACGATGGACATCAATCCTCTGCTCATCAAGCTCAGCGTACCGATGATGGTATCCATGCTGGTGCAGGCCCTCTACAACGTGGTGGACTCCATCTTCGTGTCCCACGTCAGCGAGAACGCCCTGACCGCCGTTTCGCTGGCGTTCTCATTGCAGAACGTCATGATCGCCGTAGGCGTCGGCACCGGCGTCGGCGTCAACGCCCTGCTCTCCAAGAGCCTCGGCGAAAAGGATCAGGAGCGGGCCAACAAGACCGCCGAAAACGGCATTTTTCTGTCCCTGTGCAGCTACGCCGTCTTCCTCCTCATCGGCCTCACCTGCATGAAGCCCTACTTCTACGCCCAGACCTCGGACATGGACATCGCCCGGCAGGGCATCCTGTATCTGAGCATCTGCTGCGTCCTCAGCCTCGGCCTCTTCACCCAGACCATGGGCGAAAAGCTGCTGGCCGCCACCGGCCGCACCCACCTCAGCATGATCAGCCAGCTGGTGGGCGCTGTGGTGAACATCGTGCTGGACCCCATCTTCATCTTCGGCTACTGCGGCGAGGCCCTGTCCGGCACCACCGGCGCTGCTGTGGCCACCGTCATCGGTCAGTTCTGCGGCGCGGGCATGACGCTGTACTTCAACCTCAACAAAAACCCCGACATCCAGATCAGCTTCCGGGGCTTCCGCCCCAGCGCCAAGGCCATCGGCCGCATCTACACCGTCGGTCTGCCCAGCATCGCCATGCAGTGCGTGGGCAGCGTCATGACCTTCTTCATGAACCAGATCCTGATGGCCTTCTCGGCCACGGCGGTGGCGGTCTTCGGCGTCTATTTCAAGCTGCAGAGCTTCGTCTTCATGCCCATCTTCGGCATGAACAACGGCATGGTGCCCATCATCAGCTACAACTACGGCGCACGCAGGCCGGAGCGGGTCAAAAAGACCATCCGCCTCGCAGTCCTCTACGCCGAGTGCATCATGCTGGTGGGCTTCTGCATCTTCCAGTTCCTGCCGGATAAGCTGCTGAGCCTCTTTGCCGCCAGCGATGCCATGCTGGCCATCGGCATCCCGGCTCTGCGCATCATCTGCCCCCACTTCCTGCTGGCGGGCGCGGGCATCGTGCTCAGCTCGGTGTTTCAGGCACTGGGCAACGGCGTGTTCAGCCTCACCGTCTCCGTCTGCCGCCAGCTGGTGGTGCTCATCCCCGCCGCATGGCTGCTGAGCCGCACCGGCGAGGTGAATATGGTCTGGTGGTCCTTCATCATCGCCGAAGTGGTCAGCCTGACCCTGAGCCTCATCTTCATGGCCCGCATCAACCGCACCGTCATCGTCCCGCTCTATGAGGAGCAGGACGCGGCTGTATAAAAACTCCCCTCGTGGACGAAAGGAACGTGAACTCTATGGCAAAAAAGCTGAAGTGGAACCTCATCCTCATGAGCCTGCTCTATCTGGCACTGGGCATCTTTTTGCTGATGGTGCCCGGCACGGCCCTCAACGTGGTCTGCTACGCCCTGGGCGGCGTGGTACTGGCCTGCGCAGCCGTGCAGCTGGTGCGCTATTTTGTCGTAGAGCGCGGCGTGTTCCAGAGCCAGCTCACCCTCATCTCGGGCCTCGTCTGTCTGGCGCTGGGCGCGTTCCTCATCATCCGCAGCGACATCGTCGTCCGGGTGCTGCCCATCGTGTTCGGCCTGTTCATCATCTTCGACAGCCTTGGCCGCGTCCAGAACGCCCTTGAGCTGCGCCGGTGTGCGTATTCGAGCTGGAAGGTCTTCCTGCTGCTGGCGGTGCTCAGCGTCATTCTGGGCATCGTGATGGTGGTAGACCCCTTCGGCACGATGGAGACGCTGGTCATGGCCATCGGCCTCATCCTCATCCTCGAAGCCGCCCTCAACCTGCTGAGTGCGCTGTACACCATGCTGGCCGTCCGGCGCTTCATGAAGCTGCACCCCGAGACCCAGTCGATGCTGGAGGCCGTCACCGGCAAGGACCTGAACGGCGACGGCGTCATCGCCCCGGACATCGCCCACGCCGACGCGGAGGCGACCGCCGTGGAGCTGGACCATGTGGACGAGAGCGCCGAGGTGGAGCAGGAGGAGGAATAACCTCTCCGTCATCGCTGCGCGATGCCACTGCCCGGGTTGCGGCTCCCAGCGTCTGCTTCGCTGCCGCTTGCATCCTGCTGGCCGCTGCCCCAACAGCTCCTCCCTGTTTCCGCCACTAGTGGCGGTCGTCGCCGTTGCCTATCGAGGAGAGGCCTTGGCATTCCGCTGCGTTTCCCGTATAAACTGTAAGCCTGACCTCTTTGCCAAAGGCTCCCCTCGGTAGGGGAGCTGTCGCCGAAGGCGACTGAGAGGTTTTATCAATTCAACATAAAGGATAAAAAGAGAGCTATGGAAAAGTACGATCTCATCATCGTTGGTGCCGGCCCGGCCGGTATCTTCACCGCCGTGGAGCTGCTGCGCCGCGGCAGCAAGAAGCACATCCTGCTGGTGGAAAAAGGCAAGCCGGTGGAAAAGCGCCACTGCCCCAAGGCAGAGCTTGGCCACTGCGTCAACTGCCGCCCCACCTGCGCCATCACCACCGGCTTCTCCGGTGCAGGCGCGTTCTCGGACGGCAAGCTGAGCCTCTCCTATGAGGTGGGCGGCGACCTGCCCACCCTGATCGGAGAGGAGTTTGCACAGGAGCTTATCAACTACACCGACAAGATCTATCTTGAGTTCGGCGCAGACCCCCATGTGGAGGGCATCTACACCGGCGAGGACATCAAGGAGATCCGCAAGAACGCCATCCACGCCGGTCTGAAGCTGGTGGACTGCCCCATCCGCCACCTCGGCACCGAGAAGGCACAGGAGCTTTACCTCGCCATCCAGAACTATCTGGCCGACAACGGCGTGGAGATGCTGTTCAATACCGAGTGCGAGAACATTATCCTTGAGAATGAGGAGTGCAAGGGCGTACTGCTGAAGGACGGCGATCAGGTCCGGCCTGTGTATGCGGATACCGTGGTCATTGGCACCGGCCGCCGCGGTGCGGACTGGCTGGAAAAGATCTGCGCCGAGCACCACATCGCCCACAAGCCCGGCACCGTGGACATCGGCGTCCGCGTCGAGTGCCGCAACGAGGTCATGGAAAAGGTGAACAAGGTACTCTATGAGTCCAAGCTCATCGGCTACCCGAAGCCCTGGAAAAACAAAGTGCGCACCTTCTGCCAGAACCCCGGCGGCTTCGTGGCGCAGGAGAACTACGACAACGACCTCGCCGTCGTCAACGGCCACAGCTTCAAGGAGAAAAAGAGCGAGAACACCAACCTCGCCATCCTCGTCTCCCACAACTTCACCGAGCCGTTCAACCAGCCCATCGCCTACGCCCAGAAGGTGGGCGAGCTGACCAATATGCTGGGCGCAGGCCACATCATGGTCCAGCGCTACGGCGACATCCTCGACGGCAAGCGGACATGGCAGAAGGAGCTGGCCCAGTCCAACGTCAAGCCCACCCTGAAGGACGCCGTGGCCGGCGACATCACCGCCGCCATGCCCTACCGCGCCATGACCAACATCATCGAGTTCATCAAGATGCTGGACATGGTCGTGCCCGGCTTTGCCGCCAACGAGACCCTGCTGTACAGCCCCGAGCTGAAGTTCTACTCCAACAAAGTCAAGATGGACGCAAACCTCGACACCAACATCAAGGGCCTGCACTGCCTCGGCGACTCCTCCGGCTGGACCCGCGGCCTGATGATGGCCTCCGTCATGGGCGTGCTGATGGGCCGCAAGCTGGCCGAGAAGGAAGGCTGCTGAGCTGCCATTCTGCACTAAGCTGCGCTGAATATTTGTTTCCCGACGCCCCTCCGCCCCCTGCGGAGGGGCGTTTTTGCGTCCGTTTTCAACAAAACCGTATGGAATGCAAAAGCGGTCATAAAAAGTCCATCTCCGCCATATGAAAATTTTATTGGAAATTGAATTGATTTTCTTGGTCAAAACTGCTACAATCTTAGAAAGAAGTCTAGGCGGAATTGTGTCTTGCGCATAATGCAAGGAGGGATCACTTATGTGCGAAGCCCCCGGAAGCGTAGTAACTCTGCTCTGTTCCGGCATCCAGCTTTACAGCGCCGAGCGGCGTATTGCGGACTGCATTCTTGCAGATGTAAAGCGGGCGTCCATGTGTACGTCGGCCGAGCTGGCCCGTCTGAGCAGTTCGTCCGAGGCCACCATCACCCGGCTGTGCCACAAGCTGGGCTTCGAGAACTACCGCAAATTCCAGCTGGCGCTGGCGCGGGATGCCATGGAGCAGCAGGAGACCGCCCGGCGCACCCGGGAGGAAGGGCAGGACGAGCTGCGTCAGGCCCTGCTGGACATTCAGGCCAACCGGGAAGAGGAGCTGCGGGCCACCATTCAGGCCATCGACACCCGGCAGCTGCGGCGGGTGCTCTCGCTGCTGCGCAGCTGCGAGGTCATCGAGGTGGTGTCTGAGGGCAGAAACCTTCCGGTGGCGCTGGATGCATCCATCCGGTTCAGTCATCTGGGCAAGCGGTGCGTCGCCAGCGCCCTCCACGAAAAGACGCTGGCTTTTGCGCAGACGCTGACCCCGAAGGACCTCCTCATGGCGTTCTCCACCTCCGGGCGGGATGCCGGGCTGGAAGAGGTGATCTCTGCCGCCAAGGTGAGGGGTGCGCCGGTGCTGCTCATCACCTGCGACAGCCACAGCCCGCTGGCCCATCTGTCCGATTATGTGATGACCGCCTCCAACCGCGAACAGCGGCTCATCGAGGGCAGCCACGCGGCATCTCTCCTCTCGCCGAACATCCTCGTGGAGGTGCTCTACTACCTGCTGCGGATGGAAAATCTGTAAAAAAACAAACGCTGGCACCTTAGCTGGTTGCTCATAAAAAAGTGAATCCGACCTATGGCTGCAATCAAAGGTCGGATTCTTTTTTTATGTTAGGGCTGGAATATCCATGGCTCCCTCTGACGCGGGAGGCTTGGATGCGGTGCAAAATCGCACATTACCGCACTACACCGAATGGTGTATAGAAGTACGCCCTTACTGTTTGACAAATTGGAATTGATTTTCCTTTTTATTTCTTAGTATCAATCCAAATGAAAACTCTCTCGTCAGTTCTTTCAGTAACAACACCTCCGTTTGCTATTGCCACAGCTTGAGATGCTATGTTATCTAAAAGAATGGTTACTAACACTTTATCTATTCCCATTTCTTTCGCTTCATTAAGCAATAATCTCAGCAGTTCTTTTCCATATCCTTTTCCACGAAACGCTGGTGCAATTCCGTACCCGATATTTCCTCCTGCTTTTCTCAGTGCCTCAGTCAAAAAATGTCTGACAGAACCAAATCCAACCGGAATACCATCAGCATATAGCCAAAAAGTTGTAGAAGGCACTTTCCAACCATCTACAATCCCTTCTTGCTCAGAATCCCTCTGTTTTACAATCAGCCATTCTTTATACTCATCAAATGTTAATCCGTTGGCTTTGTTAATTAATCCATTTTCTTCAGCAGGGATCTCTTGCAGCATTGTGTAAATATCTAAGCCGTCATCAACTGACAATCTTTTTAATTCCAACATTATTTTCAATTCTCCTTAATCAAATAAACTCAAGTTTATCAGTCTGTTTAATCATATCATATGGCTTCAATGTACGGCAAGAACAATCCCGGCAGACATTACTGCCGGGACTGATGCTGTTTTATGGACATCTACATTTCGTGCCAGCGTTTGTTTTTATCATTCGAGCTCTAAGTCGCCGGGCAGGATGAGGTCCAGCGCGGCGGCTGGCTCGGCCACGAGGCGGCGGCTCTGGTGGAAGATGGCCTTTTCCAGCGTGTTGCGGGCGAGGCGTCCGTTGCCCGCCGTGCGGGCGTCCTGCGCCTGACGGCGCTGGTAGTAGCCCAGAAGCGGCGCATTGCAGCTCTCGTCCAGCTGGTAGCCCCTGCCCTCGGCCAGCCGGTGTGTGATGTCCAGCAGCTCGGCGGCAGTGTAGTCCGGGAACTCGATCCGGTTCGGGAAGCGGCTGGCAAGGCCGCTGTTGGCGGTGAGGAAGTGTTCCATCTCCCGCGTATAGCCCGCAAGGATGACCACCAGCTCGTCCCGATGGTCCTCCATCCCCTTCACCAGCGTGTCGATGGCCTCGAGGCCAAAACTGTCCTGCTCGCCCCGGTAGAGGCTGTAGGCCTCGTCGATGAAGAGGACGCCGCCCAGCGCGCTCTCGATGACGCTGTTGGTCAGGGGGGCGGTGTGGCCGGTGTACCGGCCCACGAGGTCGCCCCGGCTCACCTCCACCAGCTGCCCGCCCTTGAGGGCACCGATGGCTTTGAGGTACTTTGCCACCAGCCGGGCGATGGTGGTCTTGCCGGTGCCGGGGTTGCCGGTGAAGATCATGTGCATCGAGAGGCTGGCGGTCTTGCGTCCCGCCGCCGCCCGGCGCTGCTGCACCTCGAGGTTGTCGGCGAGGCCGAAAACGTATTCCTTCACCGGCCCGAGGCCCACGAGGCTGTTCAGCTCTTTTTTGATCTCCTCCACCGCGCCGGTGTAGGCGGCGGGCAGCAGGTCGAAGAGCTTCTGCGCTTCGCCGCCGTTGAGGGCGAAGTCGATGCCCCCCTCCCGGGCAGTCAGGGACACCGTGCCGGTGAGGGCCGCGTCGGTCTGCAAACAATACTCGCTGAGGGCGCGGAACATCCGGTCACAGCAGGCGGTCAGCCCCGCCACGCCCTGCTGCGGGCTGCACTGGTCGGCCACATAGTCCCGCACGTCCGCCCCTGCCGCGAGAGTCAGCCCGAGGCGGGCTTTCACCTTCGCGGCCAGCGCGTTGAGCTGCTGGGCCGCCAGCGCGGCGAGGTCCTCCCGGGCAAAGGGGGCCGTCTCGCAGACATCGCCCAGCGCCGAAACGAAGGGCGCACCGAACCTGTCGGCCAGCGCCGCCCGGCCCTTCCGGGAGAAGAAGACGAGGTACTTGCCGCAGGGGGTGATGCGGCTCACCGCCCCGGGGGCAAGGGCGGTCCCGGCGTCTACCAGAATGCCCTCCTTGTTGACGAGATACCGGCTGGACAGGGGCGCACTGCCCCTGACGGCGAGGTCGGCCAGCGTCTTTAAAAAGCCCGGGCAGCAGCTCTCGTAGTGCTCAAAGACCACGATCTCGCCCGGCGCGTGGAGGGCGGCGTACAGGTCCTGCAAAAAGAGCTTTTCTGCCCCGGAGCCGGGGTAGAGGGCAAGGTCCATGACGGCCAGCTTGTCGCTCTTCAGAAGCCCCCGCGCGGCCATGCAGCGGGCCGTCTCGGTGAGGGTGAAGTGCCGCCCCGTGCCCGGTGCGCCGCAGAGGAGGATGACGTTCCGGGCCGTCGGCGGCTCTGTCCCCAGCACAAAGGGGCGGCGCATGGCCCGCACGACCCCGTCCACGAAGGCGTCCTGCCCCAGCACCGTCTTTTTCACCTCAGCAGCCAGCCCCTCAAAGCTGCCCAGATGCTCCTGCCCCACCTCTGCCGTGCCCTTGGCCAGCAGGCCGTCGGCCTCCATCTCCTCCAGCATCTTCCGGCTCTGGGCAAGCGTCTCCTGCGCCGTGCCGCCCCGCAGCGCGGCGTTCTGCTTTTTGAGCATCTCATCGAGTTTTTTCTGCTGCTCAAGAAGAGCCGCGTTCAGGTCGGGCAGGCCGGTTTTCTCCGGCGGCTTCTGCACATCATAGCGCAGCTTTCCTCCCGGGCCGAACACTCCGTTCATCAAGCTCTCCCAATCGTCGGTGTATCCCATTGCGCCTGCCTCCGTCCTGCGTTTTTTCCAGTATAGTGTACTTTGCCCCCTTTTGCAAGAAAAGTCTTGAAAATCCGCAGCCGGGCGGGTACACTAATTTTATATCATCTGATTCATGAGAAGGGAATGGAGTAGAATGAAAACGCCCGCAGAGTGGAAAACGCTGTTCGAGAGCAGCGCCTTTGCACGGCAGACCAATTACAGCGGCCCGCTGGGGCCGGAATACAACCCCTCGGGCACCCGGCTGCGGCTCTGGGCGCCCACAGCGCAGAGCGTCTCGGTCAACCTCTACCGCCGGGGCGACGGCGGAGCCTGCATGGGCAGCCTGCCGCTGGAACCGCAGGGGCAGGGGCTGTGGTCAGTTTACCTGCCCGGCGACCAGCACGGGCGCTACTATACCTTTACCGTGGAGGTGGAGGGCACGCAGCACGAGACGGGCGACCCCTACGCCCGGACGGGGGGCGTCAATGGTCTGCGCAGCATGATCCTCGACGCCCCCCGCATCGACCCGCCCGACTGGAGCCACGACCACCGCCCGGCCATCCCGGCCTCCCGCCGGACCGTGTGGGAGGTCAGTGTCCGCGACTTCTCCCAAGACCCGGCCTCCGGCGTGCGGACCGGGTGGCGGGGCAAGTTCATGGCCTTTACCCAGAAGGGCACGACCCTCTCTTCGGCGGGCACCTTCCCCACCTGCCTCGACTACCTCAAACGGCTGGGGGCGGGCTATGTCCAGCTGATGCCCATCTTCGATTTCGGCAGCGTGGACGAGAGCCGCCCCCTCACCCGGCAGTACAACTGGGGCTATGACCCCACCAACTACAACGTCCCCGAGGGCAGCTACTCCACCGACCCCTCCAAGGGCGAAGTGCGGGTGCGGGAGTGCAAGGAGATGATCGCCGCCCTCCACGCGGCGGGCATCGGCGTCGTCATGGATGTGGTGTATAACCATATGTACCGCAACGAAAACCCGCTGAACAGCACCGTGCCCTACTATTTCTTCCGGCAGAACCCGGACGGCAGCTTCTCCAACGGCAGCGGCTGCGGCAACGAGTTTGCCAGCGAGCGGCCCATGGCCCGGAAATACCTCATCGACTCGGTGCTCTACTGGGCGCAGGAATACCACATCGACGGCTTCCGCTTCGACCTCATGGGCCTCTACGATGTGGACACCATGAACGAGCTGCGGGCCGCGCTGGACGCCCTGCCCGGAGGCCGGGACATCCTGATGTACGGCGAGCCGTGGCAGGGCGGCGGCAGCCAGCTGCACCGGTACGAGGCCAACAAGGCGAACCTGGCCATGCTGAACGAGCGCATCGGCATCTTCTGCGACGACACCCGCGACACCATCAAGGGCGGCTGCTTCAACGCCCGGGAGCCGGGCTATGTGGAGGGCAGGCCGGGCAGCTTCTGGGACATCGGCGGCGCGGTAGCCGCGTGGTGCCGCAGCGACAAGCTGCCCGCCCACTCGCCCGCCCAGATCGTCAGCTATGTGTCCGCCCACGACAACTTTACCCTCTGGGACAAGCTGCTTCTGGTGCGGTATGCCCGGCCCGAGTACACCGCCGCCGACTCGGCGGCACTGGCCCAGAACCGGCTGGCGGCGGGCATCTACCTCACCTGCATGGGGATGCCCTTCCTGCTGGCCGGCGAGGAGTTCGCCCGCACCAAAAAGGGACAGAGCAACAGCTACCGCTCCTCCCCCGCCCTCAACCGTCTGGACTGGAAGCGGGCGGCGCAGTTCCACGGCCTCGTGGACTATTACCGGGGGCTTCTGGGCCTGCGGGCGCGGTTCCCCCGCCTGAGCGCCCCGGACGCCGCCAGCCCGGCGGCCATCCGCTTTTTCTCGCTGGAGCAGCCCCTTGTGGGCTGGACGCTGCCCGCCGCCCCCGGCGACGGTGCCGAATGGCGGGCGCTCTGCGTTTTTTATAACCCCACCGGGGAGGAAAAGCGGGTCAGCCTGCCGGAGGGCCAGTGGAAGCTGCTGAGCGACGGCGTTTCCTCCGCTCTCTGGAAAAGCCCCAGCCGGGTCTGCGGCGGCGAGGTGACACTCCTCCCGTGCAGCGCCACCATCTTCGGGCGCGTATGACAAAAAAAGCGGCCCGCCGTATCACACGGCGAGCCGCCCAACAAGAAGAAAGGAACTTCTGGGGGATGTCTTGACTTTTAGCCCTGCGGGTCCTGCTGGGGTGCAGACTCACTGGGCGTCTCCTGACGGGCTGCGCCGTTGGTGCTGGCGCTACCGCTGTTGGAGGCGTTCTTTTCGCCCAGCGTCAGGCTCACCGTCTGCATCTGGCCATCGCGGGCGATGGTGATGGAGAGGGTGTCCCCGGCGGAGTGCTCCTGCATCAGGGTGCCGAGGTCGGTCTTCTGGGCCACCTCGGTGTTGTCGATGCTGATGATGCGGTCACCGGCCTTGAGGCCCGCCTGATCGGCAGGGCCGCCGGAGACGACATCCACGACATAGATGCCGTAGGCGTTGACGCCCAGCTGCGCCGCCGTCTGGGCGTCGGTCACAGCCAGATAGGTGATGCCCATATAGGGGCGTCCGGTGACATAGCCGTTCTCCAGCAGATCCTGCGCCACCTTGATGGCGTCGTTGATGGGGATGGCGAAGCCCAGACCCTCAGCGTCGGAGCTGGAGGACTTTGCGTTGACGATGCCCACCAGCTCGCCGTTCATATTGAACAGGCCGCCGCCGGAGTTGCCGGGGCTGACAGAAGCATCCATCTGGATGAGGGACATGGTGTTGACGGCGCTGGAGCTTTGGATGGAGACGCTGCGGTTCAGGGCGCTGACGATGCCGCTGGTGACGGTGCCGCCCAGCTCACCCAGCGGGTTGCCCACAGCCAGCACATTGTCGCCCACGGCCAGCTTGTCGCTGTCGCCCACGATGGCAGGGGTCAGGCCGTCGGCCTCGATCTTGATGACTGCGATGTCGCTGGTGGAGTCCTCGCCGATGATGGTGGCGGGATAGTCCTTGTCGCCGATGGTGACGGTGATGTTGGAGGCACCCGACACGACGTGGTCACAGGTGAGGATATAGCCGTCCGAGCTGATGATGACGCCGCTGCCGGCGCCGCTCTCCACCTGACTCTGGCCGTACCACGACCACTGGGAGTAGACCACCTGCTCGGTGGTGATGACAACGACGCTGGGGCTGACGGTCTTGGCCACCTGTGCGGTGGTCATGCCGCTGGAAACAGAGGTGCCCCCTGCAGCGCTCTCCGAGTCTGCCGCAGCGCTGTCCGAGCGCTCCACCTGCTGGATGACGACCTTGCTGCCGCCGCCGAAGCGTGCACCCACAAAGCCGCCCATAAAGCCCATCGCTGCGGCCAGCACCAGAGCGACGATGCTCTTTGCGGCCTTACCGGCGTTCTTTTTCGGCTTTTTCGGGGCTGCGGGGGCAGCGTTCTGCGGCTGGGCGGGAGGCGGCGTCGCGCCGCCGGAAGCACCCGTGCTCTCGCTGAAGCTGGACGCGGTGTTGGCAGTGTTCATGCCGCTGGAACCCACATTGGGATAGCCGGTATCCCCGGCGGAATTATTGGAAGAGGAATAGTCATATTCCCATTTGTTTTCATCCATCGTGATTACTTCCTTTCGAAGGGATCGGGAAGCTGTCCCCGCCGGAACGTACCGGCCATGGAAACAGCTTCGGTCGGGAGGGAGCATTCTGCCGCTCCCCTCTGGCACGATTTTATTCTATCTGCTAATTGTGAAAATCAATCGTTTCCCCCGTGAAGAATGTGTGAAATAAGGTCCAAGGAGACATCCATGAAGCTTTCTGTGACTGCGGGCGGCTTCGCCCTTTATAAGGAGTCCGACGTCATCGGCCAGTGCAGCGTCACCCCCGCCCCCAAGGGCGCGGACATCACCTCCCTGTCCGTCCTGCCCCAGTGGCGGCGGAAGGGCTATGGCTCCTATTTACTGAAAGAGATCTTGCGCCGCTTCGGCGGCTATGACCGGGAGGCCGCCACGGTCTTCACTGCGCCGATGCCTGCCGACGAGGGCGAGGGGCTGTTCTGGAAAAAATTCGGCTTCGTCCCCGAGGGCGGGCAGCTCTGCCGCCGCCGCACCCCTGACCTGACGGCGGTGCGCTTGGTACAGGACTATCTTGCGGCCCACCTGCCCCATGCCGCCCTGTGCATCGACGCCACCTGCGGCAACGGCGGCGACACGGCCTTCCTCTGCCGCCTCGTCGGCCCGGAGGGGCGGGTGCTGGGCTTCGACATCCAGCCCGAGGCCATCGCTTCCACCCGCGCCCGGCTCGAAACGCAGGGCCTCGCCGCGGAGCTATTCTGCGACAGCCACGCAAACCTCCTGCACCATGTCCGGCCCGGCACAGCGGACATCGTGATGTTCAACTTCGGCTGGCTGCCCGGTGCCGACCACGGGGTGTTCTCCCACGCCCAAAGCAGCATCCCGGCGCTGGAGGCTGCCCTCGAGGCCCTGCGGCCCGGCGGGGTGCTCAGCGCCATCCTGTACAGCGGCAAGGTCATCGGTTCCGACGAAAAGACCGAGATCCTCCAGTGGATGCGCTCCCGGCCCCTGAAACAGTGCACCGCCCTTGTCTGCGGCTTTGCCAATTGGGCCGATACCGCCCCCTTGCCCTGCTTCCTCCTGAAAAAATAACAAAAACTCTTGCATCTAGGTGGAATTGCTGGTAAAATATAAGTTGTGTGTAATTTTGGAGGGCAGGTTCTGCTCTGTACAACCTCTCAGCCTTCGCTGACGCTCGGCAGCTCCCCTAGTAGGGGAGCCCTTGGCAGAAGATTCATTTTTTGATCTTTTCGCCTTTGGCTCCAAAATCGACAGCTTCCGCAAGGAAAAAGCGAACGCCAGCAGGCTCAAACGTAGCGAAGCGCTGAGACACGAAAACGCGACGGTATGCCAAAGGCTCCCCTACTAGGGGAGCTGTCACGGCGAAGCCCGTGACTGAGAGGTTTAGCCCGGACGCTGTCACAGCGAAGCCCGAGACTGACAGCTCTGACCCCCAAAAGGAGGCGCATTCCGATGCACCCGCTGGACAATGAAGCCCTGAAGCTGGGGGCAAAGGCGGTGCGCCGCCGCAGGCTGGACGCTGAGAACCGGCAGGATTTTATCAGCCTGTTGTGCCGCGTTGTGGTGATCCTGCTGTGTGCCTGGGTGCTGTTCACGCAGGTGTTCCTGCTCACGCAGGCCAAGGGCAGCAGCATGTTCCCCGCGGTAAAGGATGGCGACCTGCTCATCTGCTACCGCCTGCAGAAAACCTACGCAAAAAACGACGTTGTGGTCTACACCCAGGGCGGCAAGCTCCGGGTGGGCCGCATCCTTGGGCGCGAGGGCGACCTTGTGGCTCTGGACGACAGCGGCACCCTTGTGGTGAACGGCGCGGTGCAGAGCGGCGAGATCCTCTACCCCACCTACGCAAAAGACGCGCTGGAGTACCCCTACACGGTGCCGGAAGGCTGCTTTTTTGTGCTGGGCGATTACCGCACACAATCCGAGGACAGCCGGGATTTTGGCCCGGTTCCGCTGGAGGATGTGCAAGCAAAAGTAATTACACTACTGCGGCGACGCAGTTTGTAATACCACGGAAGCCGGAAGAAGCTGCCGGCATCCTGCCTGTGAACCGCGGAGTTTGGGCCGCGGCACAGGAGTACGAACTATTTCTTACTAGGGAGGAATAACAATGAAACTGAAGAAATTCTTCGCGGGCGTTCTGGCTGCCGCCATGATGCTCACCGTCGGCGCAACCGCAGCGTTTGCGGATACTGGCGCTGGCGAGACCGATAATGGCACTATTTCCTTCAAGAATGGTGCAATGAGCGCGACTGATGAACTGGTATTTACCAAGACATATGATGTGAAGAGTGGCATTGCTCCGGCGGAGACTTTTAACTTTGAAGTAAAGTTTGATCACTCTGAAAATAGAGACACTGGTGTGCCTGAACCGACGTTCAATGGCCTGAATCCTACGATTGCTTTTGCAAAAGATAAAGATGATGCAGGCAGTGATTTGACTGGATTGGTTTCTGGTAAGGAACATACTGGAAGCTTTAAATTTAAGATTTCTGATTTGGGCATTTCTACTAAGGGCACTGGTGTTTACTACTACACCGTTAAGGAAAATGCGGGCAACACTCCTGGTGTTGTATATGATAACAGTGAGCTGACTTTGAAGGTTACTGTGGCTCATGCAACCAAGGACGGTAAGATCGACGGTGAGATTATCAAAGATCAGTACAATTACTATGTTGCATTGTACCGTGGCAATCAGAAGATTAGCAATGAGAATGCATTTACCAACTACTATGGTAAGGGTTCTGATGGCAATGATACCGCTTATAAGCTCGATTTGAAGAAAACCGTTAAGGGTAATTTTGGCGATCTGGGCAAGACCTTTACTTTTAATGTTGTTCTGAAACCTGCTGCTGGTAAGCAGGCTAAGGACTACGCAGGTGCGGTTGTTTCTGCTCCTAGCGATACTACGCAGAATGGTAAGGTTTGGGCGATTGATGGCACTACTGTGCATACTGTGACTATTGGACATGGTGACACTGTGACTCTGACCAACCTGCCGGAAGGTGTTATCTATGTGGTGACTGAGGATCAGACGACTGAGACTCCGTGGGTCTATACTGTTACTGGTCAGACTACTGACACTGAGGGCGATAAGCTTGTGACCACTACTAATGCTAACAACGTTGTTAGCATCGTCAATACCCACGAAGGCACCCCCGACATGGGCGTTGTGCTGGACAATGCACCTTACATTGCAATGCTGGCCATCGTTGCCATTGGTGGTGTGGCCCTGATGCTGAATAAGCGCCGCCGCGACGAGGAGTAATTGCTCGCGGTAGATTAAACCCCACCGTCATCCCTTGCGGGATGCCACCGCCCCTAGTAGGGGCGGCCTTGGCAAAACCGTGAAGCTTT
>OHZF01000287.1_pt1 | contig 22069 bp, 14 predicted proteins | sample 1580381 | NCBI WGS metagenome assembly OHZF01 (sample SAMEA3882556, study PRJEB24775) | human gut metagenome | biome: human-associated habitat; feature: intestine environment; material: feces | place: Netherlands | collected 2009/2010 | reverse complement strand
CTACTATGCCATCAAGGTCACCGCAGGTGTGCACCACACCATGGGCGGCCTGAAGATCAACACCAACACTGAAGTCCTGAACGAGAACGGCGAGGTCATCCCGGGCCTGTTCGCAGCCGGTGAGGTGACTGGCGGCGTCCACGGTGCAAACCGTCTGGGCGGCAACGCAGTGGCCGACTTTACTGTCTTTGGCCGCATCGCCGGTGCTGCTGCCAGCGACTACGCTGCATGAGCATCCGCAAGCAGCCTGAACCGGCCAAAGGCGGAAAGCGCCTGAGCTGGAAGGCGAACCTCCTCTTCGCCGCCGTCGTTCTGGCGGCCGCAGCCCTGCTGTTCTGGCTGCTGCGTCCCCGCAGCAAGGCCGAGCCGCTGGAAGCAGTCGTGGATTTCGGCGACGGCATCACCGAGGTGCTGCCACTGGACAAGGACTACGATTACCTGTACGAGGTGGGCGGCTATGTCGTCCATCTACAGGTGAAAGACGGCGCGGTTGCGTTTCAGGACAGCCAGTGTCCGGACCATGTCTGTGAGCAGTTTGGCTGGCTGAGCGAGGAGGGCGCATGGGCGGCCTGCGTCCCTGCCGGGGTGTATGTGCAGCTGGCTCCGCAGAGCGAGGCCGACACAGCATCCTGACCGGTCAAAAGGAATGAAGACACCCGCAAGACTCTGTAAAGAGCCTTGCGGGTGTCTTTTTTTGCGCAAAAATGACCGGATATTTTGTAAATAATGGGTGAAATGAAATTTGGACGCTTGTGTATTTTGGCAAAATGCGATACACTACCAATAACAGATTTTTTGTGCAAAGGGGATCGTATGCCCATTTGCCTACCATAGGAGGAAAAGCATGATCTGGAAAAAGAAAAAGGATGCAGCAAACCAGTCCGCTGGGGAGGCGCCGGAGGCAAAGACCTCGTCCGGCGCAGCCGCATTCGCCAAGAAAAACTGGAAATGGCTTGCCCCGCTGGCTGTCGTGCTGGTGGTGGTCGTCGTGCTGGTCGTGGGCGGCGGCAGCAGGGGCGCTGCGAGCCGTGATGTGACCTACACCGAGACGACCCCCACCCGTCAGGATGTCTCCAACTCCCTGAGCGGCACCGGCACCCTGAACCCGGCCAATACCTATACCGTCAAGTCGCTGGTGGACGGCAAGATCCTCACCAGCAATTTTGAGGAGGGCGACAAGGTGGAGGAGGGCGATGTGCTCTACACCATCGACAGCTCGGACGCTTCCACCAATCTGGAAAAGGCCAGCATCGCCCTGCAGCAGGCCCAGCGCAGCTACGACAAGACCGTAGACTGCCAGTTCGTCCACGCTGAGGTGGACGGCACCGTCAGCAGCCTCAAGGTCGCCAAGGGCGACGAGGTGAGCAGCGGTCAGGAGGTGGCGGTCATCCGCGACAGCTCCAAGATGATGCTGAGCCTGCAGTTCCCCGCAGCCGACGCCGCCAACTTCTCGGTGGGGCAGAGCGCCGACGTGGTGCTGGACGGCACCTTCGAGAGCCTGAAGGGCACCATCACCGCCGTCACCGGCACCGATGAGCTGAGCACCGGAAATCTGCTGGTGCGCACCGTCACCATCCGCGTCAACAATGCAGGCGGTCTGACCACCGCACAGGCGGCGACTGCCAACGTCAACGGTGTCAGCTCCATCGCCTCCGCGACCTTTGCCTATCAGGCAGAGCGCACCCTGACCGCTCCCGCTGCCGGTACGGTCTCCTCCATCAATGTGCAGGAGGGCGACGACGTCACCAAGGGTGACATCCTCATCGAGCTGTCGGGCGACGACCTGACCGAATCCATCCAGTCTGCTTCTGAGACCCTGCGCAGCGCCGAGATCTCGATGCAGAACCAACAGGATACCATGTCCAACTACATCATCACCTCGCCCATCAGCGGCACCATCATTGAGAAGGACGCACAGCAGGGCGAGGCCCTTACCTCCGGCAGCACCCTCTGCGTCATCTATGACCTGAACTATCTGGAAATGGTCATCAACGTGGACGAGCTGCAGATCAGCTCCCTCTCCGTGGGCCAGAAGGTCCAGCTGACCGCCGACGCCGTCACTGACAAGACCTATGTGGGCACCGTGACCCGCGTGTCCATGAAGGGCAGCTCCAGCGGCGGCACCACCACCTACCCCATCACCATCCGCATCGATGAGACCGACGGCCTGCGCCCCGGCATGAACGCCAACGCAGAGATCGTCGTGGCAGAGGCCAGCAACGCCCTCGTTGTGCCCAACGCCGCTGTCATCCGCGGTGGCTATGTGCTGGTGACGAAAAAATCGCCCAGCGCCGCCAACGCTGTGGAGGACATGGACGCTCCGGAGGGCTATGTCTACGTCAAGGTCGAGACCGGCGTCAGCGACGACAGCTACACCCAGATCAAGAGCGGTCTGCAGGAGGACGACACGGTGGCCTACGATACCAGCTCTGTGTCGGATGACTATTACAGCGACAGCGACAGTATCTGGTAAGGAGGTGGCCCATGAGCGCTCTTATCGAATTTGATCAGGTGTGTAAGTATTATCAGATGGGCGACACGCTGGTGAAGGCTGCCGACCACATCTCGATGAAGATCGAGAAGGGGGAGTTCGTGGCCATTGTGGGTCAGTCCGGCTCGGGCAAGTCCACCTGCATGAACATCATCGGCTGTCTGGATGTGCCCACCCACGGCGTCTACCGGCTCAATGGCCGGGACGTGGGCAAGATGAACCGGGACGAGCTGGCGGATGTCCGCAACGAGATGCTGGGCTTCATCTTCCAGCAGTACAACCTTCTGCCCCGGCTGAACCTTCTGGAAAACGTAGAGGTGCCGCTGGTCTACGCTAACATCTCCCGCGCCGAGCGCCACAAGCTGGCCAAGGATGTGCTGGAAAAGGTGGGACTGGGCGACAAGCTCAAGAACCTGCCCAACCAGCTCTCCGGCGGCCAGCAGCAGCGCGTTTCCATCGCCCGTGCTCTGGTGCGCAACCCGGCGGTCATCCTTGCCGACGAGCCGACCGGTGCTCTGGACTCCCACACCGGCCGCGAGGTCATCGGGATGCTTCAGCAGCTCCATAAAGAGGGCCATACCGTGGTGCTCATCACCCACGACAATTCCATCGCCGTGCAGGCGGAGCGAATCATCCGTCTGGAGGACGGACAGGTGGTGTATGACGGTGACGCCCACGCGCCCGAGGCCATCGTGCAGCCCACCATGTCCGCCGAACCGGCACAGGAGGCAACCAAATGATCCTTGAGACTTTCCGCCAGGCGCTGCAAAACGTCTGGAGCAATAAGCTGCGCACCTTCCTGACCATGCTGGGCATCATCATCGGCGTTATGGCGGTCATCGTCATCGTCGGTCTGGGCAACGGCATGACCAGAAGTATGCGGGACAGCTTTTCCGCAATGGGCACCAGCACCCTCTCCATCCAGATATGGGGCTATGGTTCCCGCACTGCTACGGTGGATGATCTGTACAACATCGTCAAAAAGAACCCCGAACTGCTTTCCTCCATCTCACCGGAGCTGGATTTCAGCGATAACACCCCCAAGGTGGGCACGACGCGCTACCGTTACGGTACGGTGTACGGCGTGGATGAAAACTACATCGAGTCGAAGGGCTACACCCTCGCCAAGGGCCGGAACATCCAGTATATGGACATCGCAGACAACAAGCAGATCTGCGTCATCGGCGATTACATCAATCGTACGGCCTACGGCGGCAATGCGGTGGGCCAGACCATCAAGCTCGGCGCGTACAAGTTCCGCATCGTGGGCGTGCTGAAGGCCAAAATCTCCAATCCCGACCAGCAGGAGGGCAGCGACGACGATGCCGTCTACCTGCCCTACACCACGGCCATGCGCCTTTCCAACGAAAGCTCGCCGGACTCCTACTCCGCCATCATGGTGGACGAGAGTCAGGCCAACGAGGCCAAGGCTGCAGTGGAGCAGGGGCTGTATGACATCTTCAAGAGCGACAGTGCCTACTATGTCTACAGCGCCAGCGAGTGGCTGGAAGAGATGAACAAGATGATCAACATGGTCATCGTCATCCTCACCGGCATCGCCAGCATCTCGCTTCTGGTGGGCGGCATCGGCATCATGAACATCATGCTGGTGTCTGTCACCGAGCGCACCCGCGAGATCGGCATCCGCAAGGCGATGGGCGCGAAGGAAAGGACCATTCTGGCCCAGTTCGTCACCGAGGCAGCCACCACTTCGGCTCTCGGCGGCACGCTGGGCATCATCCTCGGCTATATCGTGTCGGCCATCGCCAATCAGGTGCTTCCCATGTTCACCGACGGCATGGATGTCACGGTCAGCCCGTCCTTCAACTCCATCGCGGCGGCCTTCGGCATCTCGGTGTTCATCGGTGTGCTGTTCGGCTATCTGCCCGCAAAGCGTGCAGCGCGGCTCAACCCCATCGACGCGCTGCGGTATGATTGATCTCCCCGGAATGCGAAAGGCTCTCCCTTTGGGAGAGCTGTCACCGAAGGTGACTGAGAGGGCAAGGATGCTTGCCTTGGTCAGGCGGCTTGCCCTCTCCGTCTCGCATTCGCTCGCCACCTCTCCCAAAGGGAGAGGCGATGGCGTTGATTCTATAAGGAGTTTACCATGAAAAAAAGATTCCTCGCATTCCTGCTGGCCGTCTGCGTGGCGGTTTCCATGCTGGTGCTGCCCGCCTCGGCGGTCGGCTCCAACGCGGCAGTCCAGACGGCGACGGCGCTGGGCGGTCTGACCGCAGAGCAGTCCGCTTCTCTGGGCGCGCCCCTCACCCGTGGGCAGGCGGCCCGTCTCCTGACGGCTTTCTCGGCCTACCGGGATACCGCCGCAGCACAGGGCCGCACCGGCCGTCTGTACAGCGACGTGGACAGTGATTCGCCCTACGCCGTCTACATCCGCACCGCCGTCCAGAACGGCTGGATGACCGGCTACTCCGATGGCAGCTTCCGCCCGGACAATGCCGTTACGCTGGAGGAGGCCTGCACCATGGCCCTCCGCCTGCTGGGCTACGATGTGGCGAGCCTCGGCGGCACCTTCCCCTCGGCCCAGCTCAATAAGGCGAGCGCACTGGGCCTGCGCAATGACATCAGCGCCCGTCAGGGCGAGGTGCTGACCCTCGAGCAGGGCACCGTGCTCTTCTACAATGCCCTCACGGCCATGAACGGCAGCGGTCAGGTCTACGCCTCCACGCTGGGCTTTGCGGTGAGCAACGGTCAGGTGGACATCTCCTCCGTCCTGCTGGACAACGTCAAAGGCCCCTTCGTGGCCGATGCGGCCACGGCCCTGCCCTTTGCCCCGGCGGCCATCTACCGCAACGACGAAGTCACCACCTCTGCGGCCCTCTCGCCCTATGATGTCTACTATTATAATGAGAGCGCCCGCACCCTGTGGATCTACAATAAGCGTGCCGCAGGCCGTGTGACGGCGGTCTCGCCCTCGGCCAGCGCCCCGACCTCTGTGACTGTGGCCGGGGTCAGCTACACCATCGCCTCGCCCTCCGTGGCCTACCAGCTGTCCTCCCTGTCCGGCGGCGGCGTGGGTCAGGTGGTCACGCTGCTGCTGGGCATGAACGACGCCGCAGTCTCCGTCCTCACCGGGGAGGAGGCCGACGCCGTATTTTACGGCGTGGTGCAGTCCTCATCCCGCACCCTCGTGGAGACCAACAGCGCCGAGGTGCAGCAGGCCGTCTCCATCATGTGCACCGACGGCACGGCCCGCACCGTCAACGTAAACAATAAGCTCAATTTCCCGGCGGGCAAGCTGGTGGAGGTCCGCGTGGACGAGGGCGGCGAGAGCGTTAAGTCCATCTCGCCCCGTCCGGTCAGCGGCACCATCCGCGCCGACGGCACCGCACTGGGCGACACCCCGTTTGCAGACAACGTGCAGATCCTTGATACGACGTCGGAGGGTGTGGCTGGGGCAGTTCGCCCCAGCCGCCTATCGGGGGTAACGCTGAGTGAGAACGACGTCCGCTACTACACCACCAACGCCGCCGGTGAGATCGACCGGGTCATCCTCAACGATGTGACCGGCGACCTGTGGGAGTATGCCGCGCTGGATTCCGTCCGCCGCCTGACGGACGAAGCCGCTAAGAAGATCGACAAGAAGATCAGCGAGAAGGCGCAGGACGCCGCAAAGGAGGCCGCAGGCCTCCCCACGACGACAACGACCACCACCACGGTGAAGAAGACCGACGAGGAGACCTTTCAGGACGTGAAGAACATTCTGGTGCCCAGCACCAGCGATGTGCTCTACGGCCTCATCGACGGCAGCATCGTCAGCTCTACCTGGAACACCCTCACCGGCAAGACGGACCAGCTCTTCAGCTATGTGCTCCGCCGCACCGGTGACAGTGTGGGCGGCACGCTGGGCGATTTCCTCAACTATCTGGGCGAGGGTGCCACCTACGTCTGCTACACCGGCGGCAAGCAGGTGGCCTACAGCACCGCCACCAAGTATCCCATCGTGGCGGGCGGCATCGCCATCGGCCGCTCTGCCGACGGCAAGGCCATCAACCGGATGCTCCAGCTCTCGCCGGTGGTCATCGACAGGCTGGGCGCGGCTTCGGTCATGAGCGGGGACAAGCGGTATGAGACCGCCGACGATATGCAGGTCTATCTGTGGTCGAACGGCCAGTATTTCGCCACCTCGCTGCCCAAGGTCAACACCGAGGACTACAAGCTCATCGGCTGGTACGACAACTTTGGCTGCGCAGGCGGAAAGAAGATCCGCATCCTCGTGGCCGTCAAGACGAACTGAGATCTTCCCTGAAAGAACAAAGCAGCAGCCTCACCGAACGCAGAGTGAGGCTGCTGCTTTTGTGTTTAGCTGTTAGACTGGGGGACGCGGCAGAAAAAGGGCCTTCCCATTTGCCACCGGCCCAGTTTCGTGTTACAATAAAAACCAGAGAAATTGCGGAAAAAGGAGGTGCGGCAATGATACGCATCGCTCTTGTGGAGGACGAGGCAGAGGTGCGGGCGCAGCTGCAAGGCTATGTGCAGCGGCACACCCGGCAGTATGGCACCGAGTTTGCTGTGACGGAGTTCGCCGACGGGATGGAGCTGCTGGATGATTACCGCCCGGTGTACGATGTCCTGTTTCTGGATGTGGAGATGAAGCATCTGGACGGGATGGAGACGGCCCGGCGGGTGCGGGAGCTGGACAAGGACGTCATCATCGTCTTCATCACGAATATGGCCCAGTACGCCATCGGCGGGTACGCGGTGGGTGCGCTGGACTATGTGCTCAAACCGGTGCCCTACTTTGCCTTTTCGCAGCAGCTCCGGAAGGTGGAGGAGCAGCTGCGCCGCCGGGTGCGGCACTATCTGGCCCTGCCGGTGGAGGGCGGGCTTCGGCGGCTGGACTCCTCCCTCATCTATTATCTGGAAAGCGAGGGCCACCGCGTCCACTTCTACACCGAGGAGGGGGACTTCGCGGCGTCGGGCACCCTGAAAGCCTTCGAGGAGAAGCTGGCTGAGCGGCCCTTTGCTCGCTGCAACAGCGGCTACCTCGTCAATCTGGCGCAGGTGAAGGGGGTGCAGCAGGGGATGGTGCAGGTAGGACCTTATGAATTGCAGCTGAGCCGGCCCCGGCGGAAAGCTTTCCTCGCAGCGCTGGCCGACCACATCGGAGGTGGAGGCGCATGACGGCGCTGCCCAGTATCCCGCGCCTCTACACGGCGCTGGCCGAGTGTCTGGCCGTGGGCATCTACGCCCTGCCGCTGGGCCGACGCTTCGGCCCGAAAGCCACCTTCACCGTCAGCGCGGCGTGGGCGCTGGTCCTCTGCGCTTTTTTGCAGGCCACGGGCAGCGTCCCGCTGGCGTGGTGGATCCCCTGCATGGCGGCGGCGGTGGCGATGCAGTACCTCTACCTCTGGCTCACCCGCACCATCTCGCTGCTGGAGGCCGGGTATGTCTGCGCCCGGGCCTTTGTTCTGGCCGAGCTGGCCGCCAGCGCCGAGTGGCAGCTGCACTGTTTCCTCTGGCCCCAGCGCAGCGGAGCCGATGGCCTGTCGCTGGCGCTGCTGGCGGTGGTCTACAGCGGGGTCTTTGGCTGCATCTGGCTGCTGGAGCACAAGCACGCCAGCCCCAAGGGCCGCATCGTCATCAGCGGAAAAGCGGCCCTCGTGGCCGTCGTCATGGCGGCGATGGTCTTCGCGGTGAGCAACCTGCTCTTCTTGGGCGACCGCGAGGTGGACATGAGCGTCTACTACATCCGCACGCTGGTGGACATCTGCGGCGTCCTCATCCTGACCGTCCAGCACGAGCAGCTGCGGGAAGCGGCCCTCCACAGCGAGCTTGCGGCGATGGACGAGGTGCTCCACCGCCAGTATGAGCAGTACAAGCGGAGCAAAGAGGGCATCCGGCTCATCAACAGCCGCTACCATGAGTTGAAAATTCAGATCGCAGACATCCGTGCCGAGCGCGACCGGGCCAAGCAGGACGCCGCGCTGGCCCGGATGGAAAGCGGCATCCGCCGGTATGAGGCCGAGAACAAGACCGGCAATCCGGTGTTGGACACCCTGCTCACTGCAAAGAGCATGGACTGCCAGCAGCGGGGCATCAACATGACCAGCGTGGCCGATGGCAGCAAGCTGGGGTTCCTGACGACCCGGGAGCTGTGCACCCTCGTGGGCGCGCCGCTGGACAACGCCATCGAGTGTGTCACGGCAGAGCCGGACCCCGAAAAGCGGCTGCTGCGGGTGGCCGTCTATGACCAGAGCGGCTGTGTGATGCTCCGCTTCGAGAATTACTGCGCCCAGCCCGTGGAACTGGGCGCAGACGGCCTGCCCCGCCACAACACCCACGGCGGCTACGACCTGCGGGGCGTGCAGGCGGCAGCGCAGGACCACGACGGCACCATGACCCTTCACTGGGCCGACGGCTGGTTCACCCTGCGGATCCTGCTGCCGATCCCGGAATAAAGAAAAACCTCTCCGTCATTGCTTCGCAATGCCGGAGAGGTTTTTCTGTTTTGCACAATAAAGCCGGGCCTGTATTTGTGGATAAGCACAATAAAATTTGAAACCAAAATGAAACTTCTGCAAAATATGCCTCGGAAATGACAGGTTGTGAAAATCTTTGTAAATTTTCATTGAATTCCTTTATAATGGATGCCGACAGTCCGGGAGCTGTGCCCGGGAAATATGAATTCAGAATAAGGAGGAAGAATTATGTTGTCCGTCAATATGGATGATGTAATGCAGGTAGTTTCCAACATCCAGAACTACCTGATCGCCTTCGGCGTCGTGGTCGTGGTCGCACTTGTTGCGATGTTTGCGGCCAAGAAGCTGCCGAAAGCCAAGAAGAAGATGGTCCGCGCGCAGTCTGGTGTCGCCATTCTGCTGGCACTGGTCATCGTTGTCAACCTCATCTGCACCGGTCCCATGTCCACCATGCTGGATCTGGTCTCCGGTGAAGGCTCCATCAGCGAGGAGACCTCCGCAGAGGCGACCGAGCTGGTGAACGAGATCACGCAGGAGGGCATCGTTCTGGCACAGAACGATGACAACATCCTGCCCGTGGCCTCCGGCTCCAAGCTGAACGTCTTTGGCTGGGCCTCCACCAGCCCCTGCTACGGCGGCACCGGCTCCGGCGCACTGAACGACGCCTATCCCGTCACCGACCTGCTCACCGGCCTGCACGATGCGGGCATCGAGACCAACGACGAGCTGAGCAAGTTCTACACCGACTACTGCGCTACCCGTCCCAGCGTCGGCATGGCACAGCAGGACTGGACCCTGCCCGAGCCGAACGTCAGCCTGTACACCGACGAGATGATGGCAAACGCCAAGGAATACTCTGACACCGCCATGGTGGTCATCACCCGCGTCGGCGGCGAGGGCGCAGACCTTCCCACCGATATGGCTGCTGTCGTGGACGGCAGCTGGGTCCGCCGTGTGGCAGACTACCGCGGCTCTCAGCGCGGCGCTGGCTATTACAACGGCTCTTATGACGACAGCCTGAACGAGGGCAACGACTGGGATGCGGGCGACCACTTCCTGCAGCTGTCCAACCGCGAGGAAGAGCTGATCGATCTGGTCACTTCCAACTTCGACAACGTCATCGTCGTCTACAACGGCGCAAACGCATTCGAGATGGGCTGGGTCAAGGATTACCCCCAGATCAAGGGCGTTTTGCTCTGCCCCGGCACCGGCCAGTCCGGCTTTGAGGGCTTTGGCCGCGTGGTCGCCGGTGAGGTCAACCCCTCCGGCCGCACCGCAGATACCTATGTCACCGACCTGACCGCCTCTCCGTGGTGGAACAACTTCGGCGACTTCAAGTACACCAACGCTTCCGAGTTCAACTCCAATGCAAGTATGTTCGACCCCGAGGGCACCACTCCCTCCTTCGTCAACTACGTCGAGGGCATCTACGTCGGCTACAAATTCTATGAGACGGCTGCCGATGAGGGCCTCATCGACTACGATAAGGAAGTGGTCTATCCCTTCGGCTACGGCCTGAGCTACACCACCTTCACCCAGAAGATGAGCGACATCACCAACGATGGCGCAGACCTGAAGTTCTCCGTCACGGTCACCAACACCGGCTCTGTTGCCGGCAAGGATGTTGTCGAGATCTACAGCGATCCTCCGTATACCAACGGCGGCATCGAGAAGGCCTCCGCAAACCTGCTGGACTTCGCCAAGACCGACGAGCTGGCTCCCGGCGAGAGCGAGACCATCGACTTCACCATCCCGGTGGAGGAGCTGGCTTCCTACGATTACCAGAACAACGGCTGCTATGTGCTGGAGGCTGGCGATTACGTCATCAGCGCCAATGCAGACTCCCACACCGCTCTGGATTCCAAGACCTGCACCTTCGCTTCGGACATCGTCTACAACGAGTCCAACAAGCGCGGGAGCGATGAGGTCGTGGCCACCAACCAGTTCGATTTCGCTGAGGGCGAGATCACCTATCTGTCCCGTGCAGACGGCTTCGCAAACTACGATGAAGCCACTGCCGCTCCTGCTACCTACGAGATGAGCGACGAGGTCAAGGCCGGCTTCGAGAACTGCTTCACCTACACCGAGTCCGGCTACGAGAAGGACGAGGACCCCAACGCAGAGGACATTACCACCGGCGCAAAGAACGGCCTCAAGCTGGCTGACCTGCGCGGCGTGGATTACAACGACTCCAAGTGGGATGACCTGCTGGACGAGATGAGCATCGACGACCTGCAGCAGACCATCGGCTTCGGCGGCTATCAGACCGCAGCGGTGGACAGCGTCGGCAAGGTGCGCACCAACGACTGCGATGGCCCCGCCTCCATCAACAACAACTTCACCGGCGTCGGCTCGGTCGGCTTCCCGGCTGCTACCCTCATCGGCATGACCTGGAGCAAGGATCTGGCCCATGACTTCGGCGACAGCATCGGCAAGATGGCCAACGAGATGAACACCTCCGGCTGGTACGGCCCGGCCATGAACATCCACCGCACCGCATTCTCCGGCCGCAACTTCGAGTATTACTCGGAGGACGGCGTCCTGTCCGGCGAAATGGCTGCAAGTGCCATCGCAGGCGCACAGGAGCACGGCGTCTACGCTTACATGAAGCACTTTGCCCTGAACGATCAGGAGGGCAACCGCAACTGCATGGCGGCCACCTGGTCCAACGAGCAGGCCATCCGTGAGATCTACCTCAAGCCCTTCGAAATGTCGGTCAAGGATGCAGACTGCCACGCAGTCATGTCCTCCTTCAACTACATCGGCAATCGCTGGGCCGGCGGCTGCTCTGAGCTGCTGCAGAACGTCCTGCGCGGCGAGTGGGGCTTCCTCGGCTTCGTCGAGACCGACTACTTCGGCGTCTACGGCTACATGACCGCCGATCAGACTGTCCGCAACGGCGGCGACCTGATGCTCTGCACCACGGGCAACGATTACAACAACGTGACCGTTCTGACCAACAGCAGCAAGCAGGCCATGCGCACCGCTGCCAAGAACATCCTCTACACCGTGGTCAACAGCCGCGCTTACGATGAGGAGAACCTGAACCCCGGTATGGCAAAGTGGAAGATCGTCCTGATCGGTGCAGACGTCGTCGCCGCACTGCTCCTCGTGGGTCTGGAGTACACCGCCATCAAGAACTACAAAAAGCGCAAGGAAGAGGAAGAAGTCTAAGACGTAAGCACTCTCCGTGCAGCACCTGAACAAAACCGATGGCAAAGGCCCGCTGCAGCGAACAGCGGGCCTTTGCCCCGCTCAGGGATAAATGAGGAAAATGCGATGAAGCACACTGACATCATCCGGAAACTGAACCTAGAACAGAAATGTGCCCTGCTCTCGGGCGAGACGGTCTTCACCACCCGTGCCCTGCCCGGAAAGGGCATCCCGTCCATCACCCTGTCGGACGGCCCCAACGGCGTCCGCAAGCAGGCGGGGGCGGCCGACCATCTGGGCCTGAACCCCAGCGTCCCGGCCACCTGCTTCCCGACCTCCTCCGCCACGGCGTGCAGCTGGGACGAGGCCCTCGGCGAGGCCGTGGGCGAGGCGATGGGCGAGGAGGCCGCTGCACAGGAGGTGGCTGTCCTCCTCGGCCCCGGCCTGAACATCCAGCGCAGCCCCCTCTGCGGCCGTGACTTCGAGTATTTTTCGGAGGACCCCATCCTTGCGGGCAAAATGGCTGCGGCCTATGTGCGGGGCATCCAGAAAAAAGGCATCGCGGCCTGCCCCAAGCACTTCGCGGTCAACAGTCAGGAGCTGCGCCGGATGGCCTCCGACTCGGTGGTGGACGAGCGCACCCTGCGGGAGCTGTACCTGACCGGCTTCGAGATCGTGGTCAAGGAGGCCCGGCCCAAGACCATCATGACCTCCTACAACCTCGTCAACGGCACCTACGCCAACGAGAACGCCCATCTCCTGCAGGACATCCTGCGGAAGGATTGGGGCTTCGACGGGGCGGTCGTCACCGACTGGGGCGGCTCCAACGACCACGCCCTTGGCGTGAAGAACGGCTCCACCCTCGAGATGCCCTGCCCCGGCGGCGACTCCATCCGGGAGCTGATGAAGGCCGTGAAGAACGGCAAAGTCACCGAGGCCGACCTCGACGCCCGCCTCGACGAGCTGCTGGAGCTGGTGCTCTCCACCCACGCGGCAGTGGAAAAAGCCCCCCGCACCTTTGACGCGGCTGCCCACCACGCACTGGCCCGCCGCGCCGCCGCCGAGAGCATCGTCCTGCTCAAGAACGAGGACGGCATCCTGCCCCTGAAGGCGGGCGAAAAGCTGGCCGTCATCGGCGACTTTGCCCAGACGCCCCGCTATCAGGGCGCAGGCTCCAGCGCCGTCAATGCGCTTCAGGTAGATGCACTGCTGGACTGCATCAAAGCCGACGGCAGCGGCATCGCCTTTGTGGGCTACGCCTCCGGCTTCGACCGTCAGGGAGCCGCAGACCCCAAAAAGCAGGAGGAGGCCGTCTCCCTCGCAAAGCAGGCCGACACCGTCCTGCTCTGCCTTGGCCTCGACGAGCTGCGGGAGAGCGAGGGCCTTGACCGCGCCGATATGGCGCTGGCCGAGAACCAGCAGCAGCTTCTGGACGCAGTGGCCGCCGTCAACTCGAATGTCGTCGTCCTGCTGAGCGCCGGTGCGCCGGTGGAGACCCCGTGGGTGGGCCGGTGCAAGGCGCTGGTCTACGGCGCACTGGGCGGACAGGCGGGTGCCGGTGCGGCAGCGGACATCCTCACCGGAAAGCTTTGCCCCTGCGGCAAGCTGTCCCAGACGTGGGCAAAGGCCTACGACGACACCCCCGCCAAGGCAAACTTCGGCGGCGAGGGCCGGAACGTGGAGTACCGCGAGGGCCTGTATGTGGGCTACCGCTACTATCAGACCGCCGGTGTGAAGCCTGCCTTCCCCTTCGGCTACGGCCTGAGCTACACCACCTTCGAATACAGCGGCCTCAAGGCCGACGAAACGGGCGTGACCCTTACCGTCACCAACACCGGCCGCGCCGCCGGTGCCGAGATCGTCCAGCTCTACGTCGCAAAGCCGGATGCGAAGGTCTTCCGCCCCGAGCAGGAGCTGAAGGGCTTTGCAAAGGTCTCTCTTGCCCCCGGCGAGAGCAAGACCGTGGCCATCGCGCTGGACGATAAGGCGTTCCGCTACTGGAACGTCAAGACCAACGCATGGGAGGTCGAGGGCGGCAGCTACCAGCTCCGGGTGGGCGCGTCCAGCGTGGACATCCGCCTGACGGCAGACATCACCGTCAAGGGCACCAATGCCCCCGACCCCTACGCGGGCCTGAGCCTGACCCACTACGTCTCCGGTCAGATCACCTATGTGACCGACGCCGAGTTCGAGGCCCTGCTGGGCCATCCCATCCCGGAGGACGTCGTCCGCATCGACCGGAACATGACGCTGGGCGAGATGGATCATGGCCGCAGCCCGCTGGGCTGGCTGGCCCAGAAGGTGCTGCGCAGCCGTCTCGACGCCAGCTTTGCAAAGGGCAAGCCCGACCTGAACACCGTCTTCCAGTACAATATGCCCCTCCGTGCGCTGGCCAAGATGACCAACGGCATGGTCAGCATGGGGATGGTGGACGGCCTCGTCTGGGAGCTGAAGGGCTTCTGGCTGGTGGGCATCGTCCGGGTCATCTACGAATTTATCAAGAACGCCATCCTGAACGCCCAGCTGAAAAAGCGGCTGCGTCAGGGCTGAGAAGGAGGAACGACCGTGAATTTCTGGAATACCTTTGCCCAAAAGCATCCGGCTGCGGCCAAATGGGTGCGGGAGGGCGGACTGTTCGTTATCGTGTCCAACCTCATCACCGTGTTCAAGTACCTGCTGCTGCAATTTCTGCCCAAAGCTTTTGCCGGTCTGCCGGTGGTGGACTTCGGCTGGCCGGGCATCGACATCACCCTCTTCGGGGAGACCTTCAAGTGGAACATCCTCGGCTACGATGCAGCCCACGGCGGCCTGCCCTACTTCTGCGCCTACATGGTGGCCATGATCATCGGCGAGTGCATCAATTTCCCCATCCAGCGCAGCCTCGTCTTCCGCAGCAAGGGCAATCTGGCAAAACAGATCGGCTGGTACCTGCTGGCCTTCTGTCTCATCACCTGCATCGTCAACTCCATCAACTGCATCTGGGTGGCGGTGGCCGGTCTGCTGGTGCCCGACTTCATCTACAACATCGGCACCACCGTGCTCAACGGCGGCATCTCGATGGTGATCTTCTTCTTCGTGAACAAGATCATCTTCCCCGAGGGCGAGGCCGCAAAATAAGCTGACATCCTCTCTATTTTCATCATTTTCTTCATCCAAACCAACAGGCCGTCCCCTGAAAAGGGGGCGGCCTGTTGGCATATTGAGCGATTTTGGACGCTGGAAAGGACGAATTTTCGGTCATAGGGGAAGAATCTGTCGGAGAGGGTTGCACTTTGCTGCTTTAGTGTGGTAAAATCGTGCCATGCTTTTATAGAGAAAGCAGCAAAGGGGGAAATGTATATGAGTGAGATCTGTATCATCGTCACCATCATCGTCTATCTTGCGGCCATGCTGCTGGTGGGCTTCGCCTACAGCAAGACCAACAACGACAGCGCCGACTTCTACCTCGGCGGGCGGAAGATGGGCCCGCTGGTCACGGCTATGAGCGCCGAGGCCAGCGATATGTCCAGCTGGCTTCTGATGGGTATGCCGGGTCTGGCCTACCTGAGCGGCATCGCCTCGCCGGGCTGGACGGCCATCGGCCTTGCGCTGGGCACATGGCTCAACTGGCTCATCGTGGCCCGGCGTCTGCGCCGCTACTCGGCCAACCTCGACGCCATCACCGTGCCGCAGTTCTTGTCGCTCCGCTTCCATGACCAGCGCAACCTGCTGAACGCTCTGGGCGCGGTCATCATCATCGTCTTTTTCGTGCCCTACACAGCTTCGGGCTTTGCGGCCTGCGGCAAGCTGTTCCACAGCCTTTTCGGGGTGGACTACATGGCCGCCATGCTGGTGTCGGCCCTCGTCATCGTGGGCTATACCATTCTGGGCGGCTTCCGGGCTGTCACCACCACCGACCTCATCCAGTCGGTGGTCATGTCGCTGGCCCTTGTGGCGGTTCTGGGCTATGGCATCGTCGTGGCCGGAGGCTGGGGCGCTGTGGTGGAGAACGCCCAGAGCCTTTCCGGCTACCTGACCATGACGGCCAGCCACGACGCCGTGACCGGCGAGGCGACGTCCTACAGCCTGCTGGACATCGTCTCCACGATGGCGTGGGGCCTCGGCTACTTTGGAATGCCCCATATCCTGCTCCGCTTCATGGCCATCGAGGACGAGAAGAAGCTGGTGCTCAGCCGCCGCATTGCGACCGTCTGGGTGGTCATCGCCATGGCAGCATCCATCCTCATCGGCATGGTGGGCCTCGGCATGACCAAGGCCGGTGCGCTGGAATTCCTCAGCGGCTCCACCAGTGAGACCCTCATCGTCCGCGTCGCCAGCCTCATCAGCCAGCACGGCGTGCTGGCGGCCATTCTGGCCGGACTCATCCTTGCAGGCATCCTCGCGGCCACCATGTCTACGGCGGACAGCCAGATGCTGGCCGCTGCGTCCAGCGTGTCCCAGAACATCCTGCAGGAGTTCGCCCACCTCAAGCTGAGCGAGAAGCAGAGCCTCTTCGCCGCCCGCCTGACCATCGTCTGCGTCAGCGTGGTGGGCGTGGTGCTGGCCCGCGACCCCAACTCCAGCGTCTTCGGCATCGTCAGCTTCGCGTGGGCCGGCTTCGGCGGCGCCTTCGGCGCTGTCGTCCTCTGCGCTCTGTTCTGGAAGCGCTGCAACTGGCAGGGCGCGCTGGCCGGTATGCTCTCCGGCGGCCTGATGGTCTTCGTCTGGAAGTACCTCGTCAGCCCGCTGGGCGGCGTCTTTGGCATCTATGAGCTGCTGCCCGCCTTTCTCGTCTCGCTGGCTGTCTGCGTGGTGGTCAGCCTTGTGACCCCGGCCCCGGAGGCCGACATCCTCGCCGAGTTCGACGCGGCAAAATAACCAATAAAACAAGAGGAGGGCCTGTGCTGAAACCCGGCACAGGCCCTCCTTTTTATGCTTGTGTGACGCTTCCGTGCTCCACCCGGTATACCTTGTCAAACTGCTTCATGAACGCCCCCGAGACGTCGTGGGTGATGGCCACCACCATGCAGGGGAGGGCGAGCAGATTTTCCATGACCTGTCCGCTGGTGTCGGGGTCGAGGCTGGCGGTGATCTCGTCGGCGATGATGAGGTCGTACCGGCGAAGCGCCAGCCGTGCAATGCCGATGCGCTGGCGCTGCCCGCCGGAGAGATTCTTGCCGTTCTCGCTGATGAGGGTGTTGAGGCCGTCGGGCAGGGTGCTCACCCAGTCGGTGAGGCCCGCCGTCCCGATGGCGTGGGAAAGCTGAGCCTCGGGGAAGTCCGCGCCGAGGCAGATGTTGCTGCGGAGGGTGTCATTGAAGAGATAGGTTGTCTGGGCAATGTAACCTACCCGCTGGTAGAGGCTCTGACGGTCGATGTCCCGCAGCTGCTGGCCGTTGAAGAGGATGCTGCCGGTATAGTCTGGGTAGTACTGGAACAGCAGCTTTGCCAGTGTAGACTTGCCGCAGCCGCTTTCGCCCACGAGGACGGCTTTTTCCTGCCCGGAGACCGTCATCCGGACGCCGCGCAGCACCGGCGCAGCGGCTCCGGGGTAGGCAAAGCCGGTGTCCTTGCACTCGATGTGCTCGAGTTTGCCGATGGCCCGGCCCGCAGAGACTTTTTCCGGGCCGGACATGGCTGCTTCCAGCCGCTGACGAATGCCCTTCGAGGATCTGACCTTGGCCCAGCACTGGGCGATTTGATTACAGGGCGTGATGACGAAGTTCGCCATGCTGGCGGCGGTGGAGACGGTGCCCATCGTCAGCCGCCCGTCGAAAGCGAGAAAAAGGCCCACCAGCATGACGATGGGGAAGATGAGGTTGCTGATGAGAGAGGTGTTGACCACCATGGCGTTGAGGCTCTGCTGGTAGGCCTGCTCGCTGTCGCGAGCCTGCCGGGCAGCATCCCGGTGGCGGGCGGCATAGGCGTCCTCCCGCAGAAAGCCCCGGATGACCTCGAACCCGCCCAGAAGCTCCTTGAGCTGCTGGGTGTAGCCCGCCATCTGGAGCGAAAAAGCGTCTCGGGAGGCTTTGAGCTGCTCATTCATCTTCCGGGGCAGGACCAGCGGCGGCACGGTCACAAGCAGGATGGCCGCCAGCATCACCGGGCTGATGTAAAGATACATCCCCAGCGCACAGAGCATGATGCCGCCCCAGAACGCGATGTTGAAGAGGGACATATAATAGTCGTCGTAGAGAGTGCGCAGGTCGGTGGTCAGCAGGGAGAGATAGGCTGCGTCGCCCTCCCGCTGATATTGGGACACCGGGCGGCGCAGCACCCGCTCCATGACCTGCCCCCGTACCTGCTCCACTGCGCCGCAGGCGAGTTTTGTAAAGGAGCGGCGGCTCAGCCGTTCGAAAAACCAGCTGGTGAAGGTGATGAGGAACACCAGCCCCATATAGCCCAGCGCCTCCTGCTTGCTCTTGGAGTCGATGAGCCACTTGAGCTGGAAGTTTTTCAGCGGCGCGAAAAAGGATACCGCCGCCGTAAAGAGCGCGAAGAGCATGAGCTTCATCCAGTGATGTCGGAAGTAGTCGTTGACCGTTGCTTTTTTCATATGCAATATCCCCCTATGTGCTTCCTGCCGCAGGGCAGAAGCTGGGTTCAGTATAACAGATTTTTGCAAAAAAAAAAATAGGATCGGTCATTTTTTGGAGAAGAGAGATGCTTGACAAAAAGGGAAGATGCCACTATACTAAAAATAAGGAAAAGGCACTGCCTGCAAAATGGTCAGCTCCTTACCGGCATCTAGTTAAAAAAGATTGACCGATCCGTTGGGGAACAGAGGCGGTCAATCTTTTTTGTTGCTGGAATAATGTTTTGCTCGAGGTCTGTCCCGAAAGACATCCCGTGAAATCATCCACGTCACATTGATGACGCCGATGATGACTGTAGCCAGAAGGTTCAGTGCGCTAAAAACAATATTCAAAACTTCCATAATGGAATCCTCCTTTGGGTGATCCTGTGTAAACATTCAAACCGTCCGGAGGAAGACAAAAAATTGAACACCTCCGGACATTGGATGCCGGGAGGAGTTTGACCACCTGTATTTGCAATGCAGCACCTTTTCATTCATTAGAGTACCATAAAACGAGATGAATTACAAGAAAAACCCATCCGACTTCCTTTTTGCGGGAAACCGGATGGGTTTTGATTTTATGGCCTTATGTAAGAGGCGCTGTCAGCTTACAGCTGGGGGCCGGCAGAGACCAGAGCCTTGCCGTGCTCGTTGCCCTCGTACTTTGCGAAGTTCTTGATGAAGCGGCCAGCCAGATCCTTGGCCTTCTCTTCCCACTGAGCGGCATCTGCGTAGGTGTCGCGGGGGTCGAGGATGGCGGGGTCAACACCGGGCAGAGCGGTGGGGACCTCAAAGTCGAAGTAGGGGATCTTCTTGGTGGGAGCCTCGTTGATGGCACCGCTCAGGATGGCGTCGATGATGCCGCGGGTATCCTTGATGGAGATGCGCTTGCCGGTGCCGTTCCAGCCGGTGTTGACCAGATAAGCCTTGGCGCCGCTCTTCTGCATCTTCTTGACCAGCTCCTCAGCGTACTTGGTGGGGTGCAGCTCGAGGAAGGCCTGACCGAAGCAGGCAGAGAAGGTGGGGGTAGGCTCGGTGATGCCGCGCTCGGTGCCGGCCAGCTTTGCGGTAAAGCCGGACAGGAAGTAGTACTGGGTCTGCTCCGGGGTCAGGATGGAGACCGGGGGCAGGACGCCGAATGCATCCGCAGACAGGAAGATGACGTTCTTGGCAGCGGGAGCAGAAGAGATGGGGCGCACGATGTTCTGGATGTGGTTGATGGGGTAGGACACACGGGTGTTCTCGGTAACGCTCTTATCAGCGAAATCGATGTGGCCCTCAGCATCCAGAGTGACGTTCTCCAGCAGAGCGTTGCGCTTGATGGCGTTGTAGATGTCAGGCTCGGAGTCCTTGTCCAGATTGATGACCTTTGCGTAGCAGCCGCCCTCGAAGTTGAAGACGCCGTTGTCGTCCCAGCCGTGCTCGTCATCGCCGATCAGCAGGCGCTTCGGGTCGGTGGACAGGGTGGTCTTGCCGGTGCCGGACAGACCGAAGAAGATGGCGGTGTTCTTGCCTTCCTTATCGGTGTTGGCGGAGCAGTGCATGGAAGCCATGCCCTTCAGCGGCAGGAAGTAGTTCATCATGGAGAACATGCCCTTCTTCATCTCGCCGCCGTACCAGGTGTTGATGATAACCTGCTCATGGCTGGTGATGTTGAAGGCAACGCAGGTCTCGCTGTTCAGGCCCAGTTCCTTGTAGTTCTCAACCTTAGCCTTGGAAGCGTTGTAAACAACGAAGTCAGGCTCAAAGTTTTCCAGTTCCTCGGCGGTGGGCTTGATGAACATGTTGGTAACAAAGTGTGCCTGCCAGGCCACTTCCACGATGAAGCGAATGGCCATGCGGGTATCTTTGTTAGCGCCGCAGAAAGCGTCAACAACGAACAGGCGCTTGTTGCACAGTTCCTTCTTGGCGATATCCTTAACGGTAGCCCAGGTGCTCTCGCTCATGGGATGGTTGTCGTTCTTGTACTCGTCAGAAGTCCACCAAACGGTGTCCTTGGAGTTTTCGTCCATGACGATGTACTTATCCTTGGGGGAACGGCCAGTGTAAACACCAGTCATAACGTTGACAGCACCCAGCTCGCTGACCTGACCCTTTTCGTAGCCTACCAGTTCGGGCTTGGTCTCTTCCTCGAACAGCAGCTCGTAGGAAGGATTGTGCACGATCTCAGTCGTGCCGGTGATGCCATACTTGGTAAGATCCAGATTTGCCATGTTACAAATACCTCTTTCCTTAAGAATGGTCATGTGTATTCTGCGCTATCCAGCCATAGAATATCACAGAAAGCAATTGAGATATACGATTGCGTATTCTCCTACCTAACATTATACATAGAAATTCGCCAAAATCAACAAACTTGGACTTAAATTCTCATAAAAGTAACAAATTTGGTAGGGAAAAGAATAGGCGGGGACCGGGAGGGGAAATAAAATGAATAGAAACTGGGAACACTGCGAGGAAAAGCCAGAGAAAAGCGGGATTGATGGGATTAGAAAGTGAGAGAGAATGTTTGAGAGTGTTGCGAGATAGGTATTCCCTTGCACTATAATGTATAGGGGGACATGGGGGATGAATAAGGGATAGAAAGGGGATTGAATTTGATAGAATAGGGAAACCACGTTAAAGCGTCCATATGCACCCTGCCCAAAAATAAATCGAAAAAATTATGAAGAAAATCGAAAAAAGGTGTTGACAATGGTTGAAAGTGTGGTATTATAAATAAGCTGTCGCGCAAGACAGCAGCTCTTCAAAAGCCAAATAAAAGCGATGTACCAGCAAAAACGCAGCGGGGAACCGGACAGCGTGCGGGTGGAAAGCTTTTAAAAAGGCGTTTGGAAAGCTCAAAAAAATATCGAAAAAGTGCTTGACAAAAAGTACGACCTTTGATATAATGATTGAGCTGTCCGAGAGGAGAGCAAGCAGGACCTTGAAAATTGAACAATACTGAAACTTGTGGAACCTTAAACGTGATGGAAAATCACGAAAAACAATTCCAAAGCCGAGAGATCGGCAAACAAGTAATTCATACAGGACGCAAGCGATTGTGTCTGAGTGAACGAGATTTAACACTTTATGAGTGATAAATACCATTTATAAAGAGTTTGATCCTGGCTCAGGACGAACGCTGGCGGCGCGCCTAACACATGCAAGTCGAACGGAGCTTAGAGAGCTTGCTTTTTAAGCTTAGTGGCGAACGGGTGAGTAACGCGTGAGTAACCTGCCCTAGAGTGGGGGACAACAGTTGGAAACGACTGCTAATACCGCATAAGCCCACGGTACCGCATGGTACTGAGGGAAAAGGATTTATTCGCTTTAGGATGGACTCGCGTCCAATTAGCTAGTTGGTGAGGTAACGGCCCACCAAGGCGACGATTGGTAGCCGGACTGAGAGGTTGAACGGCCACATTGGGACTGAGACACGGCCCAGAC
>OHZF01000284.1_pt1 | contig 22207 bp, 20 predicted proteins | sample 1580381 | NCBI WGS metagenome assembly OHZF01 (sample SAMEA3882556, study PRJEB24775) | human gut metagenome | biome: human-associated habitat; feature: intestine environment; material: feces | place: Netherlands | collected 2009/2010 | reverse complement strand
TAGAACACCAGCCTTCCAAGCTGGATACGTGGGTTCGATTCCCATCACCCGCTCTCTGTTACAGGTATTAAAACTGAGTTCCGATGGAACTCAGTTTTTTTAGTATCTGTTATGAGGTGGGGGATTGCACCCGCTTTTTTGTTGCGATGATTAAAAAAACGAGTTCCTAATGGAGCTCGTTTTTTTTAATATTTGCACCTGCTTTTCCGTTACCGCATCATCTAACCAGGTCACATCTGTCACACCGTCGATTTCTCCTAACTTTTCCTTATAGGAAAGCGCCTCCGGCAGATAAGAGTTCATATCATAGTTGACTGATACGAACTTCTGCGCCATCGCACAAATGACTGCTATTCCAATGAATACTGCAAAAATGATTTTACGATGACGGATCACCAATTCATAAAACTTTTCTACATGCTTTCTCCTTTTTCAAAAAACCTTTCAAACGTTTTCTACTGCTCTCCCTGTATCCTTTTTTCTGATCCCTGCTTTTTCAGTAGATTTTCATTTGTTTTATTTCTGACGGTTGTTTTATAATTGACAACTATTCGTTTTCTGTATCATAATAACAAATCGTTTTTTTCAACGTACAATTGCAATGTATATGATAGTTATTTGACAAAAACAGAATAATTGTCTTTTATTTTTCGAAAGGACGGAATAATTATGGAAGAAAAAACAGATTTAAGAATCCGAAAAACCTACAAGGCACTGTGTGATGCCTTTGTAACTATTTTGGAGAAAAAAAGATTTGACGATCTGACTGTGAATGAGCTTTGTGATGAGGCAACGATCCGGCGCGCCACGTTCTATAAACATTTTGCAGACAAGCATGATTTCTTTTCTTTTTTTATCCGCCAAAAGCAGGATCAGTTCATCTCACAGGCAAAAGAGGAAACTCCCCCCAACGGAATTTATGCTTACACGCTCTACCTTACCCAAAGGTCCATACTCTATTTTAAGGAGCACGAATCACTGATCCAGAATATTTTAAAAAGCGACATGTCCGCCTCACCGCTTGATATTTTTAATGAAGAAATACACTCTAACATCTTAAGTAATCTGAAAGAACACCAACAACGCGGCTGCACCTTTTCCGTATCCCCGGAACTTCTCGCCTCATTTCTTTCCGGCGGCATTTTTTCCACGATCCATAACTCCGTCTTGCAGCCGCAATTATTTAATACCGGTACGATCATGGAAAATATGTCAAAAGTGCTGACCTGTTTAGAAACACTGACGGACCAGAGTACAGAAAATTTTTAGTTACTGCTCCCGCATATAGTGTAAACAGTAACATTTTTTAGAAAAACTTCACAAATTGGCACTTTTTTCATTTTTTTATATATGTTATGCTAGTGGAAATATGACAAATATTTAGAATTGGAGAAATACCATGGAAAAAAAGACAGATTTTAAAGCACTTTCGAACAAGGCAAAAGTTCAGTATATCTGGGACTATTACAAACTGCATATTTTATTTGGAGGTGTCATTGCTGCGATCGTGATTGGTCTGGGATATCATTTTATCACTTACCGCAAGCCGGTACTCAGCGTCATCATGATCAATGTCCAGACAACCAGTGAAAATGCCGAGGCTGCGTTTGACGAATTTTCTGATGCTGCCGGTTATGATAAAAAACAGCAGCCAATCGACGTTTCTGCAAATCTGCAGTTTTCCGATGATCCAAATGCAACAACGGACTACAACGACTACATGGTACTTTCCACGATGATCGGTGCCGGCGGCGAGGATCTGTTTTTCGGTACAGGAAATGTTTACACCGATTATGCCGAAGAAGGTGCGCTGATGGATCTGCGCACCTATGTTTCGGATGATGTGTTAGAAAAATATAAAGATCATCTGATCTACTCCACCGATGATGGCGAGTCAGAGTCCTATCCATGTGCGATCGAACTGACCGATAATCAGTGGATCCAGAAATATGGCATTTATGACAGCTGCTACTTTGGTGTTTTCAGCCGCTCCGAGCAGAAAGATTACTATACGAAATTTGCGGATTTCCTGCTGAACTACTAATTGGATTGGCAGGCACATTACTGCCTGCTCTGTCCGTAATCTCTTAAATCTGCCCGGCACAGCCTGACATATTATTTCACTATCACCACCGAATATCCCGGCATTGTCAGTGTTCCATCCTGGAGCACTGCCTCTTCTGTGCCCGTCAGCAGTACACCGCCAACTTCAAGATCACTTCCACTCTTTTCCCCGGCTGTGACACCGGATAAATCCACTTCCACACTCTCCGGCGCAAGGTTATAAACCAAAAGCAGTTCGGAATCGCTATACGTTTTCTTTATCACGCAGACTTTATCATCCGAAACGCTCTCCTCAAAAGTCACGGTTCCACGGGCTATTTCCGGGTACTCATTGCGGAGTTTTATCGTCTGTTTTACAAACTGGTAAATAGAGTTTCCATCTTTCTCCTGTGTTTCGAGCGCACCGTATTTCATTTTTATGGCATCCATATCAGCAGGTCCCTTGCACATTCCATCGTCTGCGCTATCTTCGCTCCAATACATCGGTGCACGCTTATTTTCATCCTTACCGGAACCCTTCATGCCCAGTTCCTCTCCATAATACAGAAAAGCACTTCCAGACATCAACAGATTCATTGCCTGCGCGATCTTTGTCTGTTTTTCACTGTCATCCCCAGAATAATAACCTGCGCCTCGTGCCATATCATGATTTGTGTAAAATGGTGCATCGATATAGCTGTCACTGTACTGGGAAAGATTATCCTGTAGATTTACCAACGCCTTTCCATAGGAAGATGCCGAACCATTTTTAAGCACGGAAGTGATCGTTCCGGTGCTGTCCGCAAAAGAAAAATCAAAACAGCTGTCAATACCACTCTCATAGTATTTTGCGTAGGTATTCTGATCCGTCCAGACCTCCGCCACGATATAGGCATCCTCTTTTTTCTCTTTTACCATGGAATGAAACCATGATAACACTTCCACATTTTTATCCACACTTCCGCTGTAATACTCTTTTGCCGCATCCAGGCGGAATCCGTCCACCCCCAGATCAAGCCAGAAGTCTACGATCTTGTCAAATTCATCACGGACTGCCTGACTGCCAAGGTTTAAATCCGGCATCTCGCTCCAGAACTGCGCCTCATAATACCAGTCTGTACCATCGAGCTTACTGTAACCGCCCTGCATTTCCTTAGAAAAATTATAGTAATCCACATAAGGACACTCCGACGCATCCGGCTCTGCTCCCTCCGGCAGGTTTTTCAGGTAATCTGCTGCCGTTTTAAACCATTCATGCTGGGAGGAAGTATGGTTCATGACAAGATCGATAATGACATTGATTCCCCTCTCATGGCATGCCGCAATCAGATTTTTAAAATCGTCCATCGTACCGTATTCCGGGTCAATATCACAGTAATCCGTCACATCATATTTATGGTAGGTTGTCGATGGCATGACCGGCATCAGCCAGATTCCGTTACATCCAAGATCCGTATCTGTCGCCGGATCACCGTCATTGATATAATCTAACTTTTCTGTCAGACCATTCAGATCCCCGATGCCGTCCCCGTCGCTGTCAAAAAAGCTGTACACAAACACCTCATACCAGGTACGGTAATTATCATCAATGATCTGTTCATCCCCGGTATTGACTTCCTGCATCAGAGAAAGGGCGGTCACTCCCCCCTCCTTCGTGTCAGCATCTGCATTTTCATCCTGCCTGGCAGAAGCTATGGCTTGACCCGCAGAACTTTCCGTCGCCATTCCATTCGAATTATCCACAGCATTCCCTGATGAAGCTGTCCCATTTCCACATCCCCCTGCGGAAACTATCAACATACCGGCTAAAACAGCCGCAATGATTCTCTTTTTCATCTCAGTCCTCATTTCTGCGCATATATGCCTGCGCTTTTTCAATTATGTTAAAGTCACAATAGTGCACCCAAGCTTCCTGATTGCACTATTTGACCTCAGCATCCTTCAACTACTCTATTAGAATAAAGAAGTCGCTTGCGACTCTTTCGCGCTCGAGCGGTGCTGTTTACAGCTAACTTCTGCTCCGCGAGATGCGCATCCTGCCCGGAGGGCTTTTAAATTCATAGGACGCAATTTCCTATGACTTTAAAAAGAGAGCAGAAACAAACCGTCCCTGCTCTCCCGGCAGACTCCCCATCTGCCCAATGACACACCAAAATGTGCCCTCATATTCCATTTGTATCCTGTGGATCAGCCCTTGACAGCTCCGGTCATACCTTCCACATAGAACTTCTGTGTCATTAAGAACAGAATTGCAATCGGGATCGATACGACAACTGCACCTGCAGCGAAACAGGTATACCAGCTGTCGATATACTCTTTCTCAAGCATCTTCCAAAGACCAATAGACACCGTATAATACTGTGCATCTGCACGGCAGATAACTTTACCAAAAATAAAGTCAACCCATGGTCCCATAAAGGATGTTAAAATCGTATATACGATGATCGGCTTACTGAGCGGTACAGTAATCTTTGTAAATACATTCCATCTTGTCGCTCCATCGATAATCGCTGCCTCATCCAGCGATTTTGAGATTGTATCAAAAAATCCCTTCGCAACATAAAATCCTGCACCGGAACCGGCGGAGAACACGATGATAAGTGCTACACGGATCATTGCACCATCTGCTAAATTAAGTGCTCTTAAAATATAGTACACAGCGATCATGGACATGAAAGATGGAAACAGACCAATGATCATCGCAATATTCATAAACGGTTTTCTCATCTTAAATCGCATTCTTGACATACTGTATGCCACTGAAAGTACAAAGATGGTAGAAATGATGCAGGTAAAAATTGCGATCACAAAGGTATTCATAAACATCTTCGGAAAGTTTAAAATACTGGTGTCTGTAAATAATTTGATGTAATTATTAAATGTATAGGTTTTCGGGAAAAATGTACTTACATAAGAACCTTTCTCTCCACGGAAACTTGTAAGGATTACCCAGAAAATCGGGAGAACCCAGATAAATGCCAGTATTGCCAGGAAAATGTGAACAATCACATTTATCACTGTTTTACGGATTTTTGCCGTATTGGGTGCACCACTTTTTTTCGCAGCCACTGCTGCTGTACTCGTATGTGTCCAGTTCATTACATGAATCCCTCCTCATCTTTATAGGATGCGGTATTGCGATATGTTACCAATGCTACGATCGCAAGTACAATAAATGTCATAATACCAATAACAGCACCTAAGTTATAATAGTTCTTATCAACCGTCAGCTTATACAGCCAGGTAACAAGAAGGTCTGTCTTTCCTGCCGTGGCATCCACCGGAGTAGGATTTCCACCTGACAGAAGGAAGATGACATTGAAGTTATTGATATTTCCCGTAAACTGTGTGATCAGGTACGGCGTCATAACGAATAACATGTAAGGCAATGTGATCTTAAAGAAAGTCTGTACAGCATTCGCTCCGTCGATCTTTGCTGCCTCATAAAGTTCACCCGGAATATTCTGTAAAATACCAGTTACCTGAAGTAACGTATACGGAATACCTACCCAGAGGTTAATAACAATAACCGTTACTCTTGCCCATGTTGCATTTGAAAAGAACGGTAATGCGGTATCGATCAGACCATATTTTAATAACAGCGTATTGACGATACCGGTCGGTTGTAACATGGTACGCATGATCAGCAGTGATACGAACTGCGGTACTGCGATGGAAAGTACAAAACAGAATCTCCAAAATGCCTTTCCTTTTGTCTCCTTACGGTTGATGATAATTGCTAAGATCATACCGAGGATATAGTTTAATGCGGTTGCTACAATGGCCCAGATCAGTGTCCATCCTAATACGGAATAGAACTGCTTGCCGATGCTGTCACCGAAGTTTAAAATCTTCTTGAAATTTGCCAGTCCCACCCAGTCAAATAATACCAGATGATCGTTGACCTTACTGTAGTTCGTGAACGCCATGGTAATGTTATAGATCAGTGGTAAGATCGTAAAAATTAAAATTCCCATAACCGGCGCTGCCAACAGTAATTTATATAAATTTTGATCTAACAAACTCTTGCAGTCTTCTTTAAAGTTGTTTAAGTGCTTTCCTGATTTTGCCAGCACTTCCGATTTATAAGAGCTCTTTACGGACTCTCTCCAGACAATGATAAACATTGCTGTAATATAAACTGTTGCCACTCCATACAACAGAATCAGTGATGACTGGTCACCTGCTGTATATTCATAAATACTCTTTTTTTCGTTCCATACTTTTTCCTGCTCTCTCCATCCAAGAGATGGCAGCATAGATAAATTATAAATTCCTGACTGAATCATGTACCAGATATATGCAGCTTCTACTGCCAGAAACATGATTCCCTTTCCAATTTGTTTATGTGCAATATTTCCTAAGCCCATAATTAACAGGGAAAGTTTTGTGATTATATTTCCTTTTGCCACCGCATTTGTAACCGTGTACGGTGTTGAAAATTCTTTATTTTTTCCTTTTTTCATTCCAGCCTTTTTCACGTTATGGGCCTCCTTTAAATCTCAATGTAGAAACATCCAGGATGCCCGTCCGGGCACCCTGGGATTTCTATCAGAAGAAATCTTTTTACTGTGCAATGTCTGTGTTCATTGTTGTATTCATATCTTCTGTTTTCTCTGCTGCGTTATCAGCTGTGATCTCACCAGCGACCAGTGCTTTACCCATGTTCTCAGCCGGTGACCAGTAGTTGCTCATTTCGCTTACTAATGGCTGCATGATAGATGTATCTGTCATAACTTTTGTAACTGCCGTAGCAATTTCATCATCTGAGATTGCAATGTTTGTATTTGTAGGAAGGATATTTCTCATATCATAATGATCTTTCTGAGCATCTTCACCTGCAAGGTAAGCCGCTAAAGCCATGGAAACCTGCATATTCTCTGTATTTGGATTAACGCCGATTGCTTTAGATCCTATGAAAGATTTCATCTGACCCTCTGTTCCTCCGATATTTACAGTAGGAAGAGCTGCAACACCCATGTTATCGCCAAGAGCTTCTTTTACAGATTCTGCATCCCATGTACCTGAGAAAATGGCATTAACGCTGCCATCACGTAAACCGGCAATACCTGCTCCGTCTGCATCATTAATGAAGTTTGGATTCTTGCAAAGGTCTACAAGATACTCAGTAACTGCTGCTGCCTTGTCACCACTAAAATCGACACCTGCTGCTGCATCAGTACCATCACCAAATAATGTACATCCGTTTGCTACATAGAAAGCCTGAATATACCAGGAGTTAGATAATGGGAAAGAAACTTTTCCTTTTTCTAACATGGTATCAAAGCTCTTAATATCATCATCTGAAAATACACTCTTATCATAGTACATGAACCATGTATTTGATGTAAACGGGAATGCCACTACTGCATCATTGTAAGTAACAGATGCTGTAATAGAATCAGAGTTTGTTGTAGTTACATAGTCAAGATAGCTTCCTCCAAGCTCTGCTAATGCATTTGCAGATACCAGATCCGGGATGTTATCGTTTGCTAACATATATACATCTGCGGAGTTTTCAACATCCTGTGTAACCGTTGCTTTTGCATCACCCTCTGCACATACACCATAATTGAAAGTGATATCCCAGTTTGGATGAGCTGCGTTGAATGCGTCACACTCTTTTGCAAGCCAGCCTGTATCCTGATCTTCCTGTGGGCTCCATACTGTAATTGTACCGGACCATGGCTCATCTTCAGAATCTGCGGCTGCTGCCTCAGTACCTGCGGTATCTACGGCTGCTGCCTCAGTACCTGCTGTCTCCTCTGCTGCTGCATCACTTGTTGTGCTGTTGTCTGCTGCTGCATCGCTTCCAGCATTGTTTGCGGCTTTGTTTCCGCATCCTGCTGCCATGGTTGTCATCATAGCTGCTACCATTAATAATGACACTGCTTTCTTTTTCATTTTTTTCCTCTCCTTTTCTTTTTCCCAAAAAGTTTTCATGAACTTTGTTTTTATATAAAATGCAATCTGCACTTTATAACATAATTATCTGTGATAAACCGACGCAAGCGTCCGGATCCATGCCCTTCGCTCCTCACTCAGTTCATCGGTTCCAATCCTCCATCTCCAGTTTCTCCCGACGGTGGATGGTGCATTCATCCGCGCTTCATTTCCAAGCTTCATCAGATCCTGCATCTGTATGATCACCACATCTGCAATGCTTGCATAGGCAGCCCGGATCAGCGCATCCGGTATTTCTTCTTTATATTTGATATTCAGATACTCGTACAGATAAGCAAGCTCATAATCTGTTTTGTCCCTGAAGTAACCAACAATTGTTTCATTGTCATGCGTTCCCGCATAAACGACAAGATTGCAGTCGGTGTAATTATGTGGAAGATGTTCGTTTGCCGTATCATCCCCAAATGCGAACATCAAAATCTTGATGCCCGGCCATCCGGTTCTTGCCATCAGCTTCTTCACACCCGGTATCGGACTCTTTCCTGCGATATCCTCAACGATGATGTGTGTATCTCCGATCACTTTTTCGATTGCATCCGTAAGTTTCTTTCCAGGTCCCCTACTCCACTTTCCACTTCTTCCATCTTCTGCTTTGTTCGGTACGACATAATACTTTACGATCGCTGCAAAATGATCAAGCCGTATTACATCAAACAGCTTTGCATGTTCTAACATGCGCGCCTGCCACCAGGCAAATCCATCTTCTTCCATCCGGCTCCAGTTGTATACCGGACTTCCCCACTTTTGTCCATTCTCTGAAAATGCATCCGGCGGAGAACCTGCAACTCCTTTTGGCGTCCCATCCTCTTCCAATAAGAAAAGTTCCCGGTTTGCCCATACATCCACACTGTCTAATGCCACATAAAACGGTAGATCACCAATCAGCTGGATACCTCTGTTATTTGCATATTCTTTTAATTTTTTCCATTGTTTAAAAAATTCAAACTGGCAGAATTCATAGAACAATATGTCTGTATGTAACGTTGTTTCATACTCTTTTAATGCCTCAGGATCCCGGCTTCGAAGCGGTTCGTCCCACTTCTGCCATTCCTCATCACCAAAATGTTTCTTTAATGCAGTATAAAGTGCATAATCAGAAAGCCATCCGGCATTTTCCTCACAGAACGTTACAAAAACTTCATTTTCGATATCGAATCGTGCGAACGCCATTTTCAAAACTTTAAAGCGGTTCTCATAAATCATCGCATAATCAATATCCGCTTCATCATTTCCCCAATGGAAACTTCGGATCTCTTCCACACTAAGCAGCTTCTCCTGCACAAGATCATCCAGATCGATCAGATATGGATTCCCGGCAAATGCGGAATATGACTGATATGGACTGTCTCCAAAACTGGTTGGACCGATCGGCAGCACCTGCCAGTAACGCTGTTTTAAATCCACCAGCAGATCTATAAACTGGAATGCCGCATCTCCTAATGTACCAATTCCGTATGAAGATGGTAAACTTGTGATCGCTAAGAGGATTCCTGCTCCCCTTGCCATTCTTTTTGCATCCAATGATCTTCCCCGGTCCTTCCTCTCATTTTTTTCGCTTTTTTTCGTATCTGTGATAATTTTATTACTGGAAACGTTTTTTGTCAACGAATTTGCAACTTTTAACAGCGTTTTTGCCATATTTGCCGTTTTTGCTATATCGTTTTTGTTTATTTTTACAACGAAACCACTCAAAAGTTTCGAAAATTTTAGTATGTCTGCTTGTCAACTTTTTGTTTTCTTTATATAATATAAAAAAATCAACTGTTTTTACTAAGGAGAGGATCTTACCCATGGCAACAATCAAAGATATTGCAACAAGACTCGGTGTTTCCGTCAGTACCGTATCAAAAGGTTTAAATGGCGCGAGTGACATCAGCGAAGAATTACGTCAGATGGTGCTTGACACTGCAGTTGAAATGGGATACGCAACAAAAAAATCAAAGAAAAAAGAAAACCGCAAACTGGCGGTTTTTATCGAAAATATGGAATATGAAACGGAAGATCAGTTTGGCTACGATATCGTACTCGGTTTCAAACAGAATGCTTTCCGCCATAATTGGGATGTCACCGTTATTCCGGTCACACCTGCTTTTCAGCTTACAGAAAAATATGATACATACATGTTAAAGAACGGTTTCTGCGGTGCCTTTTTAGTCGGATTCGCCCTGCATGACGAATGGATGCAACAGCTTTCCCACACCACAATGCCGACTGTTCTCTTTGATAACTATATCGAAAAAAATCCGAACGTCTGCTACGTCGGCACCGATAACTATGAGGGCATCGACGCAGCCGTAGATCATCTTTATACGCTCGGCCACAAAAAAATTGCTTTCTTAAACGGTTCCCTGCACTCCATGGTATCCGAGCAGCGCCAGGAAGCATTTTATAACAGCATGAAAGCTCACGGACTGACTGTTGATGAGAAGCTGACCGCCTACGGCTATTATGTGGCAGACAGCGCAAAGTATCACGTCCCGACGTTTCTCGGCGCAGGTGCGACTGCGATCATCTGCGGCAACGATCTGATTGCTTCCGGTGTGATCGCTGAGTGTAAGCTGCGCGGTTTCCGCGTTCCGGAGGATATCAGCGTTGTCGGTTTTGATGACCTGCCGCTCTCTGCCTCCTTAGAGCCGCCGCTTACCACGGTTCGTCAGGAGCGCAATGAGCTTGGAAAATGCGCTTACGTCGTTTTAAATTCTCTGGTGCACCACATCCCGTTCTGCCGGACGCAGATCCGCGCCAGACTCATCGAGAGAGAGTCGACGGCACGCTGTCCGGCGGCGCCGGAGATCAAACCGCTGGCTTAAAACTGCCAACAGATTTATCAACACTACTCTGCGTTTCGGACCGCCTCGTATACGGGGCGGTTTTCTTTTGCCGGAAGGCAGATCAGCAGAAACATGGCGGTAAGTTCTATCGTCGCGAGCAGCAGAATTGCAAACCGGTAAGACATGATCTGTCCCATTGCTCCCGCTGCCATCTGGAATGCCACACTTCCGATCGCAAATACCATATTAAAAAATGCGTTGATACGCGCCCGCATATTTTCGGGCAGATAGCTCTGCACTGCTGTCTCACGGATAGTCGCACTTGAGATGCCAAGTGCCCCACAAAGGAAACGGTTACACAGCATCAGCGGATATGGCAGATATAAAAGTAAAATATCCATCAGTCCATAGACCGTATAGACAAATTTGGTAAACACATAACGTTTTTTTACCGGTATTTCTTTTTTATACTGAAAAATGCCGCCAAGTCCCCTCCCGATCATTTCCGCACTTTTTAAAAATCCAAGCATTGTAACCGTAAGCCACGGCACTGTCTGGTAAAACGCCTGTATCAGCACGGTATTTCCATCTGACACACCGCTTGTGATACTCATATAAGTATAGATGTTACGAATGCCCTTTTCTTTTTTCAGATAATGAAATCCTTCCCTGATATCCTGACAATACTGCTTCCAGGTATAATCGTCCTGTGCTTCTTCCTTTTCCTCATGAATCCGGCTCTCCACGATGACAGATACCATCGTGATACCGGCAACCAGATAAAAAATATGTGCCATAGATATTTTTTCATACAAAAAGGTTGCCGCCGGGGACATTGCAATGATGACAAGCGGATAGATCGTATTGCTGACTGCATAGCCCTTCTGCTCCATCCCGTTCGGGATCAGATTTGGATACCATGCATCATATGCAAGACGGTAAAACACCGAAATCGTTCCTACCGCAAGAACAAATATCAGATACAGCAGATAGTTGAACGCATGAACACTGATATAGAGTCCCATCATCGCATACAACACCGCTGTCAGGATATCGAGTCCGACAATCCATTTTTTCTTTCCGCCTTTATCAATCAAAGGTGCTGCTAAAACAGAAAGAACAACGTCCGGCAAAACGCCGCAGATCAGTACCAATGCTGATAAGAATGTAGATCCGGTCTCATCAAATACCAAAAGGCTGATCGGCAGGTTCATGGCTTCGCCGCCCACGGCAGTTAAAATGGTTGCGATAGTGATACTGGTAAAATCTTTTGTCCAGAGTGTTTTTTGCTTGTGTGACATGTTTTCCCTCATTTCATGTTTTGTAGTATAGCGTAAAGATTATGATGTCCGGAGCAAATAGTGGATTCCAGACATCATATATCGATTGCTACAGTTATTATATATTCCACTTTAAACTAGATAAAGCGAATTGATTTGGGAAAATCGGCACAAAAAAAGCACGCTAAAACGTACTTTTTCTGGTCTTTGCGGAAATTTGTTCACTAAACTCCAGTGCCTTTTTATATTTTCGCTGCCTCGTATAGGCTTCTAAAATCACATTTTTATACTGATAGAGGAAACCAAACGACTTTTCTTTTATGAGTGCCCTGATCAGTCGTTCGATCAGATCTAAATATGCCGGATCCGCCGTAAAGTCTGGCTTTTGTTCCATGCAAAGTTCCTCATACATCAGACGTTCTGCCATCTTACCCTTCATATCTTTCCGGAAAAGTAACTGCTTCATTATTGCAAGATAATGATCCGCCTCCCTGGTATTTCCAAGGAGAAGATGTAACCATGCCTTTTTATGACAGAGCAGGAAATCTTCTGACCGGACACGGTTTAAACAGTCGAGTGCTTCCTCATATCTTCCAACTGCAAGATAGGTCGCCCCCATATTATAATATAATCCCTGCTCGTATTCTTTCCACCATCCGGTATTCTGTAATAGCCTTCTGGTGCGCTCATAATAGACGGTCATCATCTCATCCATATCGACACATGCATATGCGCTTCCATTCATAAAATAATAATCCGCCAGTGCATATACATTTCCCTCTTCTAATGCCGCCGTCACAAAACGGTTCTCCATCCGGTGAATCGCGTCGTATTCTGCCTGTTCATAATAACCGGAAATCAGACAGCGCATGCCAAGCGTGTTCTGCAGTCCGTGTTGTACTTTCTGATACCATTCCATTTTCTCTGCCGGATCTTTTGTGAGTCTTGAACAGACCAGACTGTAATAGGCATACTGTTTTTCATCCATGCAGTCTTCTAACTGCGCTAAAGTGCTGACATTCTCATTCAAAAAATTTTGTATGTCATTTCCATCCGCTTCTTTTTTCATCAAACTTTCGATAAAGCTCTCATCTACTTCTTTCCATGTGCTCTCACTGTAATAAATTGCGGACACCAGTCTGATATCGATTGTAAGCGGTGACATCAAAAGCCTGTCCCATTTTCCGGCAAGTTTTTTCCATACCGTTTCATTTTCCAGCCCATATTGCAGATTGTAAAAAAATTCATCCATCTGTTTCCTGCTCTCAGTAAGAAACGCAGAATCTGTCTCATAATTGATTTCAAGTCTTGCAAAAAGCTGCTTTAAAATTGCCATATCCGGCTCCGCCGATCCACGCTCGATTTTACTTAAATACGAAACCACACAGATGCCATAGCAGACTTCTTTCTGCCCCTTTCCCTGTCTGATCCGCTCCGCGCGCAAAATCATCCCTGCCGGATTTTTTTCTTTTCTATTCATGCTTATTTTCCAAATTTTTGTCTCTGTGAACTATCTATCGTCTTTATAAAGCCCATTGGATTTTTCTGTTATAAAATTGCCTCTTAAATCGGCGCAAGCAGGTACTCACACAAAATCTGATATAATTTTTGCGGTTCAACCGGTTTTGCAATATGTGCATTCATGCCCGCTTCCTTGCATTTTCTCACATCTTCCAGCGTATCGTCTGCACTCAATGCTATGATCGGAATGATCTGCGCATCCGGCTTTGCAACCTTCCTTATCGCTCTCGCCGCAACAAAACCGTTCATGTTTGGCATCTGGATATCCATCAGTATCGCATCAAAATGATAGGGTTCTTCCGCTTTAAACTGCTCTAATGCCGCTTTTCCATCCTGCGCACTGATCACATTTACCGCCACATGCTCTAAGATACGCCTGCTGATCTCAACATCAAGTGGATGATCCTCCACAAGCAGAACCCTCTTTCCCCGCAGGATGTTCTGTATCTCCTCCGCGGAACGGTGTGCCACTTCGATCTCCGGCTGTATCTCCGCAATCTCAATCTCAAGATGGACTTTTATCTCCGTACCTTTCTGCGGCTCGCTTTTTACCGTGATCGTTCCGCCCATCAGATCAACGATGCTTCTCACGATCGCAAGTCCGAGTCCCGCTCCGTTTCCCGGTTCACCCTGATTCACGCTCTCCTGCGTAAATGGCTGGAAGAGAATCTGCTGAAACTCTTCGCTCATTCCCATTCCGTTGTCGGACACCACATAGTCGGCACAAAATTGATTGTTGTGCGTGGCATAATTACAGATGCGGAATGTGACCTCCCCGCCCTCCGGTGTAAACTTCACCGCGTTGGAGAGCAGATTAAAAAATATCTGGAAAAACCGCACCGGATCAACCATCATATTAATGTTGATCTCCTCATGCGGCATATGAAATCGGATCCATTTGCGCTCACACATCGGCTCCATCATATTTTCCACTTCATTTAAAAATTCCGTAAACGAATACGGCTTGGGATGAAGATGGAACTTTCCGTTTTCGATCTTAGACATATCCACCAGATCATTCAAAAGTCCCATCAGAAATTCACTCGCGCCGCGTATCCGGTTTAAACACTCTTCCATCCGCTCCGGATGTTCCGTCTCTTCAAGTCCTAACGCCGTTGCCCCCACGATCACGTTCATCGGTGTCTTGATCTCGTGACTGATGCGCGACAAAAACTCTGTTTTTACTTCTGCAACTTCCTCTTTCGCTGCATCCCTCTGCACCTGCATGCGCCGCAGACGCACCGTGTCAAACAAAAACAATCCCACAAGTGCCGCGATCAGTACTGCGATCAACATTGTCTGTTCCATAACAAAAACCCCCAGTGGTTTCTACTCTTCATAAATGACTGCCTGTTTTCCGGCAATCTTATAAGGATAATTTTACCATAGGGGTTTGGTGGGGTGCAACTGGATTAGGGGGAGAAATCACTTTAACTTTCTGTTGCAGATACACTTGTCAAATGTTTGAAATATGATTTATTTTCATTCTTTTCCAAGCACTCCCAGCACTTTGTGCAGCAGCCGGTACAACTCATCAGCATCTTCTTTCTCCAGACACACGCAGCAGCCCATTTTTTTTGGCACCAGAACGGCATCCTCTTTCAGCTTTTCGCCGAGTTCTGTGATCGTCACATTTAACACACGCTCATCCTCACTGTCCCTTGCGCGTACAAGATAGCCTTTCTGCTCAAGCTTTTTCAGGACAGGCGTGAGTGTGCCGGAATCCAGATATAAAAGTGCTCCCATATCTTTCACGCTGATCTGTCTGTGTTCCCAGAGCACCATCATCGCGATATACTGCGTGTATGTCAGGTCAAGCTCATCTAAAAAAGGCTTGTACTTGCGCACGATCTCTTTGGAACAGGCGTAAAGTGGAAAACACAACTGGTTTTCCAGTTTTAATGCATCATATTTATCTGGCATGATAATCCTCATTTCTACCGGCACACCATTCTGCAATCCAGGTTGTTCCCAGACGATGTGCCAGTTCACAGTCAGCTCTTTCTAATTCAGATGTTCCTCGATAAAGCTGCGCATTGCGTCTTTCGGCTGGAATCCAACCGTTCTTGCCACTTCCACGCCATCTTTTAACACGATGACTGCCGGGATGCTGACAATGCGGTACTCCTGTGCAAGTCCCATGTTTTCATCGGAATCTGCGTTGTAAAACTCTGCCTTGCCGGAGAGTTCCTCGGATAATTCTTCCATCACCGGTGCTAACATCTGGCACGGTCCGCACCATACTGCGGAAAAATCAACAACTGCTGCACCTTTTTTTGCTTCATTTAAATCGTTATTTGTAATTTTCTTTACCATAATATTTTCCTTTCCTGCGCAGTTCTTTGCGCATGACACACTGTTTTTTGTGATATATTTGTTGTAAAATACGTTCCGGTTTTAGTCCCACACATTTCTGTTCATGCGGGCTGCCTCTTTACTGCTTCCCGGCTTCGCGTTTTTTCGCATCCAGATAAGCCACTGCGGATAATGCCGCAACATTGCCCTGTCCGGCTGCTTTGATATACTGATACGGTGTTCCCGTAATATCTCCACAGGCGAAAAGTCCCGGAATATTTGTCTCCATCGACAGATTGACCTTTACATGATTTCCGTCTAATTCCAGACCCGGCACAAGCTGTTTCGGGGATACGGCATCCCGCAGTACAAAAATGCCATCCACAAGGTACTCCCCCTGCTCTGTGCGAAGTCCCTCAACTTTCTTTTCACCAAAGATCTCCTTCGGACGTTCTTTGATCACCGTTACCTGCTCTGATACGCCAGGTACATCCTGATACATTGGAAAATAAAGTATCTCTGCTGCCACTTCCGCAAGAAAATCGGCTTCGTGTTCCGCATCTTTTCCGTAACCGATGACGGCAACCTTCTTTCCTTTATAAAAGCATGCATCACAGGTCGCACAGTAGCTGACACCCCGTCCTAACATCTCTTCCTCGCCCGGAAGCGTCTTGCCGGAGACAACGCCGCACGCTAAGATCACACTCTTTGCCTCAAGCACTTCCCCGCCTGCCTGGATTGCAAAATAGTCGCCCATCGCATAGACTGTGCCGATCCAGCTGTCCGTAATATTGATCTCCATCATGGCAAGCTGCTTTTCAAACGCCTTCGCCATATCCGCTCCGGTCACCGCCGGGAGTCCCGGATAGTTCATGATCTGATGCGCCTTGCTGACCTTGTCGCTCATCTGCTTTTTCCCGATCAGCAAAATATTTTTATTTCTTACCTTTGCCGTCAATGCAGCAGAAACGCCGCCAGGTCCGGTTCCGATAATCGCTATGTCTGCTCTCTCCATTTTTCTCTCCATCTCAAAATCATTGTTTTAAATTTAATTGTGTGCAATCTTTACGCTTTTTATCTTACAGGAAGATACCATCACTTGTCAAGTAAAAAAAGAACCGTGAGATTATTTTCTCACAGTTCTCTTTTCCTATACGTTATTTTATTTTGCTGTAAACTTGTATACTTTCGACCTTGTTACCCATGTATCACGCTCCGTCGGATAATATTTCGAATCCATCAGACAGTATTTGGAGCCTTTTTTCAGTTTCAGATTTTTTTATACGCTCACACTTCTCCCTCTTTCAATATCTTTTTAATGTTGAGGAAAAATAATGTCGCTGCAACTGTCACCGAAATAAAATCCGAAACCGGCTCTGCTAAAAAAACGGCAAATACTTTATCTACAAAGAAATGCGGCAGGATATAAATCAGCGGGATCAGCAGGATAATCTTTCGCAGACACGCAATAAACAATGAGATTTTTGCCTGTCCGAGTGCCATGAATACCTGCTGCACCGCAAGCTGGATCCCGAATACTCCGGTCGCTGCCATATAGATGCGCAGTGCCCATTTTGTCATTTCAAATAATTCCTGTGAACTGCTGTTGAACAGATGCACAAAAAATCCAGGTGCGATTTCCACCGCCAGACAGAAGATCATCGTGTATGTAAAACTGCAGATCATAAGCAGACGATATGCCTTTTTCACACGATCCATCTTTTTTGCTCCATAATTAAAACTCATGATCGGCTGCGCTCCCTGTGCAATTCCCTGCACCGGCATAAACTGAAGCTGCATAATACTGCTTAAGATCGTCATGGCTCCGACCGCCACATCACCGCCGTAGCGTGATAAAGATGCGTTAAATGCAATATTGATTGCGCTCTCCGTCGCATTCATGATAAAAGGCGATACACCAAGTGCACATACCGGCAAAAGTACGGAGGCTTTCGGCTTAAAATACTTTGTCTTTATTTTCAGCTTTGTCTGTTTTCCCGTCAGAAAAAGGATGACCCATACCGCTGAAATTGCCTGTGAGATCACCGTTGCAAGCGCGGCTCCCTGCACACCCATGCCAAATACGAAAATAAAGACCGGATCTAAAATGATATTGCAGACTGCCCCGATCAGAACCGTTTTCATACCGACTTTGGAAAATCCCTGTGTATTGATAAAGGAATTTAATCCCATCGTAAGCATGACAAACAAAGTCCCTTTTCCGTAAATGTTCAGATAAGAAAGTGCATACGGCAGCGTATTGTCACTTGCACCAAACAGCATCAGAAGCGGCTCCGCTGCAAACTGCAGTACCACAACTAAAATCAATGCGATCACGATCAATGCCATGGTACAGTTGCCGAGTATCTCCTCCGCCTCATCATTTTTGCCTTTTCCCATGAAAATAGCAACACGCGGCGCCCCGCCATACCCGATCAGACCGGAAAATGCCGTGACAATCATCAGAATCGGGAAGCAGAGTCCAAGACCGGTCAGTGCCACGCCCCCGTTTTCCGGGATATGACCGATATAAATACGATCCACCAGATTGTAAAGAAGATTGACGAGCTGTGCGATCACAGATGGTACCGCCAAGGTCAGCAAAAGTCTGCCGACGCTTCCCTCGCCGAGATTAATTTCATTTTTTGACTGTTTCATTTATATCCTCTTTTCCTGAACTTATTTTTAACCATGTAGCTATAAAAAACTGCTTCCAGTTTCTCTGTTTATAAATCATGTGTTGCAGCAAATTTTTCCAGAATCTTTTTCTGCTTATAATGATAATAAATGATCATCCCCACCGCGCTGACCAGCCATGTAATTGGGTAACATGCCACGATCTGTGAGAGTGTGCCATCCGGTACGATCCAGGTGACCCATACGACACGCAGCACACAGATACCGATCATCGTCATTGCCGTCGTCACGATCACATGCCCCTGCGCGCGCAGTGCGCCGGAATATACTTCGATAAACACAAACAGAAAATAGGTCGGCGATATGATCTGCATCATGCTAAGACCAATTTCCACTACATTCGCATCTGTGGTAAATATGCCAAATAAAAATCTTCCCGCCGACATTAAGATCACACTCAGAAGAATCGCAGTTACAAGTGCCATGCCAAGACATTCCCTTGTTCCTTTGCGGACGCGGTCCATTTTTCCGGCACCAAAATTCTGACCAACGAACGTGGTCGCAGCGATTCCAAACGCACTGTTGATCATCCAGAAAAGGCTGTCTATTTTGCCAAATGCAGCCCATGCCGCCATTGTGTCAACGCCAAATCCGTTTAACGCAGCCTGCACGATCACGTTTGAAATACTGTACATGCTCGACTCGATACCGGTCGGCAGTCCGATGGCGAGCATATTTTTCAGCACACTTTTATGGATCCTGATTTCGCGTGGAATTAACTTTAAGCCGGCAGTATGATACATTAATGCCACACTGACGAGCACAGCGCTGATCCCCTGCGCGATCAGTGTTGCCACTGCCACGCCAAGGACTCCCATTTTAAATCCAAGCACCAGCACCAGATCCAGAATAATATTGACGATGCAGCAGATGATCAGAAAATAAAGCGGACGTTTCGAATCGCCGATTGCCCGTAAGATTGCCGCTCCCATATTGTAAACAAAAATAAATAAGAGTCCCGCAAAATAAATCCGCACATAAAGTGTCGAGTCAGGCAGCAGATTTTCCGGCGTATTCATCCATTTTAAAACCATACGTGTCATAACAACACCGATCACTCCGGCAATGATACCGCCTGTGATTGCAAATGCATATGCCGTGTGCAGTGCCTTATGCAGCTGTTCCTCATTTTTTGCCCCAAAATGCTGGGAGATCATAACTGTTGCGCCGGCAGATAATCCGGTAAAAAATCCGACCACCAGATTGATGATCTGACCGGACGAACCGCTGACGCAGGATAGTGCCTCTTTTCCGACAAACCGCCCGACGATCACCGCGTCCACCGTATTGTAAAGCTGCTGGAAAAATGTTCCCACCAGTATCGGGAAAAAGAATAATAAAAGCTGTTTCCAGATGACTCCCTCTGTGATTTTATTTTCCATTGTATCTTTTGCTGACATAAAAATCTCCATTCTTGCGCAGCTTTCTGCGCATCTCAAGTTTGTGCGCAAGCACAAATCTTGCGTGTGAAAAATCTTATTTTTCACACTATTGCCTCACTTCTTGATTGTTCTTTACAAATGAATTTATTTTTTTCCGCAGATCAGATCATAACTCTCTGCGATCATCCGTCTGATTTCCTCATCCGGTATGCTTCCATCCAGAATAACGGTATTCCAGTGTTCCTTGTTCTGATGATATCCCGGAATCACCGCTGCATATGCCTCCCGCCAGAAATCGCGCCACTGCGGATCAACTTTTATATTTATGCGCATCTGTCCTTCGTACTCATAAGTCCAGAGAAATGCCTTTTTGTTCTTTTTATACCGCACCAGAATCCAGTTTGGATCGTGGAACGGTGTGTCCTGATAGACATCTTTAAATGTCATGCCAAAAGATAATGCTTCCTGTCTGGTTGTCATGGACTTTCTTCCTTTCTTTTATCTTCGGATTTTACGGATAATTGTACTCAAAATACGTTCTAAAAAATGTCCTGCCATAGGTAGTCCAATAAATCCGCTTTTTAATAATAGTAATCCGGCTCCCATAGAAAACAGAAAGGATGCCGCTATCTCTATTACTATTTTCCGGTCAAATTTTAATTTGCAGATCAGACATTGTATACAGATGCTGATACACCAGACAAACGCTGTAACCGGTATGGACAAATACAAATCTAATCCCCAGTGCATGAAAAGAACACCGCTAAATGTCTGCATCATCATACGCTGCGGGATTTCCATACAGACACCATCTAACGCATAAAGCAATAATTCTTTTCCGCGTGGGATTTCCGCAACCTGATTTATGGAAATGACAATGGCTGACAATAATACTGTAACAGCCAGAATCATCCAGTTTTTCCAATCAGCAATACTATGATAATTCCAGTCTGTTGTATTCTAAGATGAAAACTAATGGTATCACAGATGCAGCTATTACACTATAGCGTTCCAAAAATTTTACTTTTGACTTTTCCACACATATCTGTATCAGAAAATTAAGCCCAAACCATACTCCTGACAGCAAAATTCCTGAAACTAAAGTTAAAATTATATAAATCATCTTTATTACTGCAGCTCCCTCACTTCTCTCATAACCATCAGCTCCCGCTCCACCCACGGAATATGTTCCACATCAGCTACCCTGTTTTCCTCTCCTGTGCTATATACAATGACGAAACCTTAAGTCCTGTCTGTTGCAGTACATATGCCTTTATCTGCTCATAAGCTGCTTGTCTCCGCTTCGATCCGTGCCAGACAAAGGTCCCCCGGACCTTTAGCGCCCCTTAAATTCAGATAAATCCATATCCTCCAGGGAGAAGTCCACCTTCACTTTTCTTGTATCGACCATTCACTTGGAAAGCAAGACAACTGTCTCAACATGTGTCGATAGGGTATTTTAGATGCACTTTCCAGAGTTTTCACTGTACTCTGGGAGTGAAAAGTGTTGCACTCCTCTCTGATGAGGCTGCAAAAAATTGACATGATGCACTCTCTCCTGCCCCCCACATAGAAAAAGATTGCATTGTATTTTAGATGTAAGCCAGATTAGCTTACGATTGCCTCTGCTCTTTCTCTATGGTCCAATACTTCCAAAATTTCTTTCATATATTGTATCACAGATCATTTTGTTTTGGAAATCACTTTCCTCTCAAATGGGCAGAAGAAAACCTCCAAATCTTCTAGGGACTTGGAGACTTGATTCCAACCATTTTACATTTTTCTAAAACTTAATTTCTCGCTTTTTACATTTCACTTTCCAAACAAGGCATTTCTTTCCAATAATCTTCTAACTCTGGTATTTGCTTTTTTGCTGCATATATCATCTGAATGCCCATGTAATAAATAAGTGTCATTTTATCATTATCTGCATAATTCACAAGTTCAACCACAAGAGAATGCCCTACATCAATATGCGCTCCTCTTTTATCTGATATATGTTTTAAATAATCATATATTGAAAGCTTATTGTAACCAATTTGTTCAAGTATATCATATATCCGTTGATTTTTAATTTCATCCTCTGGATACCTCTTACAATAAACATCCATTACTTCTCCTTTATATTCTACTTGTTCACAGGCATATAAACTTATAAATTCTGATTTTAACTCTTTAAGTTTACCTGTTAACTTATTCACTAAAACTTCCCATACCTAAAATGGGATTCGTTCCTTGAAAATTCAATATTTCA
>OHZF01000226.1_pt1 | contig 25421 bp, 13 predicted proteins | sample 1580381 | NCBI WGS metagenome assembly OHZF01 (sample SAMEA3882556, study PRJEB24775) | human gut metagenome | biome: human-associated habitat; feature: intestine environment; material: feces | place: Netherlands | collected 2009/2010 | reverse complement strand
CGGGTATTATCCGTCCTGACACGACAGCTCCCGGATTGGGGGAGGCACGTGAAAAATATTCTATCCATTCCTCAAGGGGAGTCATGGCCACCTTATTAAACTCATTCACACGGATAAGGAAATACTCAGGATAAATTTCGGAAGGCATACGAGGCACAATAGCATCCTTCTCCCGGGTACTGACCTGCAGGAAATCTCCCGTATGCACCCCTTTAAATATATTCTGCCCATGATAAAGATAATCAGTTCCATAACCGATATCGAAATAAAGGATACTGATGGAATATATCTTTTTAACTTTATAATAAGTTTCACCCAATGAGATATGCTCCGTAATGGCCTTGGCTACTCCATACAGGATACGCTCCAAATAATACAGTTCACGGGTATTTTGGATCTCGATGATAACAATCTCATTTTTACTATTAAGAGCCTTGATATCAACCCGGTTGAACTTATCCTCCTCCGTTTGCTGATTACCCTCGCTTTCCAGAATCTCCACTATATGGATATCATCACCTATCAGCACCGTAAGGAACCCTTCGAGCACACCAAAATTGGCTTTATGGCGCAACAGGCGTTTGACCGCCCAATCAAAACGGATATATCTATCTTGTAATTCCATAAGAATATAATTTATTCATTTTCAATGGACAAAGATACGAAAAAGGATTGCTCTTAAAGAATTATTCCACTTAAATAATTACCCTTATTTTTTATTTCACAAATGCTGCATTCTCCATATGCTCTTCCACAAAGATACCTGCCCAATCCGGAATCTTATACCATTGGGGCCTTTCGGACATATCATGCCGACATCACCTTACCGTTTATCATCAGGTTCTCGAAACGGATACTCTTTATCTTCCTCATTTCTTGAGAGGAACAAAGGAGCCTGTCTGATGGAACTCCTTATTTCCCCATGTGAAACAAGGAGTTCCAATAGTATAAAACAAGTTGTTTCTGATGGTGGAATCAACTGTTCCACACGTTGGAACACCCTGTTAACCATATAGGTTATCTGCATGAAATAGTTCGTCGAGAGAACTACTTCATCCGTTTCTGTGTGACAGAAGGGTGACACTTTTTTTATCTGTCACAGTATTCATCACAGATTTAACACGCTGTATAACAAGGCATTGAAAAGTCATATGACAGTGTGACAGATATTTTTCAAAAAACATACAGTAAGAAAACAGTCGCTATACTACCGAACTCACTGCTACCTCATGCCATTTATAATAATCTTCTTTAGACAATGAGATATCAAACATTACTTTTACAAATCCTTTTTATAGGAAAACTCATCAGCAAACATTACCAAGCCTGATTTTGCTTATATCTGCTAGTCAATTCAGACGTTCCACTATTACATTCTCTTATGATGTTAGAAATTATCACACATTTCTATCCTTATAGAAAATTATTTTGGGAATTGCCCCAGGATTAAGAAAAGGGATCTGCTTTTTGGAAAATATGGAAAGATATCCCCAATATATCGCAGCAGTCGAAAGATATCACATCTAACCAGAGCATGAATTAAAACAACTGGATAATATTCTTGAACCAATACTCATTTTAGGAGTCGGGATAATTGTTGCTGTCGTTTTAATAGCCATGTATATGCTAATGTTCCAGTCAAGACAAACTATTGCTTAATGATTTAAAACACGATAATAAAGACGACCATGACAAAAACGTCCGTTTTATCTAAAACTGTCACCAGTAGAGATTCAAAAAAACAAAAGAAGAGTGACATCTAAAAAACGAAAACAAACAGCATCTATTTAAGATTATGGCACTGTCCGACAAAACTTGAAGCATTCTTCGATAATCCCTCCCCTATTATACAACATTCGCTATCACAACCTTTAATAGTGATAGACACGGATTATGCAGACTTCATAAAGAACTTACATCCTCTCATCATCCGTATCTTTATATTTCAAAATATATACCGCTTATCCCAAAAGCGAAATCAGCATATCGGCAGCTACCGCCAAACCGATCACGCCCCAAATATTATTTGCCATACAATATTGGAGCAAGGTTATTTCATTGACTACACGGCTTGTCATAGGTACAGTACTCAGCCCCGTAGCACCAATCAGTGGGGTTATCTTCTTTTTCATGAAAACAAACAACGCCATAACAGCAGTCACTACAATCGAAAATACAATCTTGAACACACGCAGGTTCTTGATTTCCGTTTTAGAAGGATACTTTTCCTGCTCTTTCATATTAATACTAAACTCTTTCTTTGTACACCATATTTTCACCACCAGCGGAACAATCACCGGAACCAAAGCCATATAAGAATAGGCGGCAATGGTAATCAGACCCGGCAAATGAGGAACCTGCTTTATAGTTGTAAAAATGGCTATAGGACCACTGGCACCACCGATAATCCCCAGCGAAGCCGCTTCCCTGGAAGTAAATCCCATCAGAATGGCTACCAGCAATACAGTAAATATACCCAATTGCGTAGCCGCGCTGAATATGGAAAGTTGCAGGTTGCGCAACATCGAGCCAAAGTCTGCCCCATTCAAGAATCTCGTTCTCATGAAGATTGTATACTCTTGAAAGAATTTTGATGGGCTTGCTTTGACTTCGCTCACGATATAAAATTTCTTTTCAAATGTGTACTTGATCATATAAATAAAGAGGCTCAAAATAGAATTGCTAAAGTAAAAATCTTATAGATTGAAACTTAAAAGTAAAAAGTCTCCTGCTTTAGCCTTCGTTTATTTTAATTAGATGGCTAAAAGCAGGAGATTTTTATGTTGTAATATAGAGTATAAGTAAGTCTATCCTATTTTTCTATTTTGAGCCTCTTCATTTCTATACCTCCTCTTTCCTATTATCGCACTTATGATTACCAATTCGGATTCTGCTTCAAATTACTATTCAAAGCAATTTCGTCCAATGGTATTGCCTGCAAATAATTTTTCCTCGAAAATACCCTGTTATTTACCTTCTCCATAATTAGAGCTCCAGCTTTTAAAGTAGGTAATCCTTCTGTATAAACAGACTGTGCTTCTTCCTCATCAGTTATATAAGTCGTAAATTGACTCGGATCATAATAGGTTGATTGTCCCAATTCATTAGGTTGTCCGTTTACAGAAATATAGTAAGAACATCTAGGGCGATTAATTTCCTGTTCGGCAATTCCCCAACGGCATAGATCAGAAAAACGAAAACCTTCACCAATCAATTCTATAGCACGTTCACGACGAATTTCCTCCAACATATCTAATCCGTAATTATTTACTAACTCATTTGTTAAATCAGCAATATGGGCACGCTTACGGATTACATTGATAGTCTTGTCTAAAATTGAGTTGTCTATATTTCCATTCAGTTCATAAACTGCTTCTGCATAAGTCAACAACATTTCCGGTAAACGAATATGGTTATAATCAAAGGCTTCTTCTTCCGTTTTCCGATTTCTTTCAAATACAAATTTACGTCCTTCATAAGCAATATCATTAGCACTATAAGCTGATAATTTAGGAATATAACCAATACCGCCATTGCCTAAATCAGGAGTAGTTGTATAATCAGACGGATTACCTTTACCAGAACCTGCATATCCCCAATAACAATAATCTACTCGTTTAAATAATGCAGTCATACGGCTATCACGATTTTCAAACTCCGTATTCAAACCTTTATATCCATTAAATAATTTAGATTTATGTACAGGAAGACCATCTTTGCACAAAAACATATCCATTAACTTACGAGTCCCACTTACTGGTGCCGTATGAGAAAGATTCTGTCCAGACTTTTTATTTTTATCATAATCAAAAATTAAACGAAAAATAGCTTCATCATTGGATGATTTGTCAAGTCCGTAAGGATTAGATGCAGCATCCTCCAAAATAAAATAATAATAGGCAGCTTGATTTTCATAACCAGACAGTTCTTCATCAGGCATCCATACAGCATACTCATTTCCATACTCCCCACCTTCTACAAATTTACCTGAACACTCCTTAGCCATGGTCAACAATGATTCTATTGATGGATAATTATCAGGAATTACCGTACCAGCTCCCGATTGGATACCATCACCGTTAGTCTCATCAGCGTTACCTCTACCATTATATTTTTCCCAAGTTCCTTCAAACAGACAAACACGAGCTTTTAATGCATTGGCAGCCTCAATTGTTACCTGTCCATTATTTCCTGTAGAAGACTTGGTGGTATTTTTTAAACGACTTATAGCTTCATCTAAATCATCAAGAATCTGTTGTACAACTTCATAACGTGAGTTACGTGGTGCCAGAATCATATCACTATTAGTCTCAGGTGCATAAGTAGCTAAAGTTATGCCTCCATAACGTTTCAACAAAAAGAAATGCCAAAATGCACGATAAAATAAAGCTTGCCCTACAGGTTGGTCAATATTTTCTGTCCCTGTATAATTTTTGCTTTGATCCAATAAATTATTGATATTTCGAAGAGCCTTGTAAGATTTCTCATAATAAGATTCAGAAGTAGGTGCACCATTTAAACCTGAAATTTCATCTGAACTCCGACCAATTAAATCTGTTCCATAATCAAAGAAAATACTAAAACTTTCGTTACTCGTGAAATTACGTCCAAATCCATAACATTCATCCGCCAATTTATTAGCAGCATTCTGAAACTGTTCAGCATTTTTAAAATATACAGCTGTAGTTACTTGTGACATTGGTTCCTGCTCTAACCAGTCTGTGCATCCAGTCAAAGAAAATAGTGCAGTAGAAATCAAAACTATTATATATTTATTCGTTTTCATCATATTCATTTTTATTAAGTTATTAGAAAGTTATATCCAAACCAAAAGAAACGGAACTCGAGAAGACTTCTAAACCACTATATGTACCCATTTCATAATTTGCTTCAGGGTCAAACCCATCTTTCACATTGGAAATATCAAACAAGTTTTCTCCTGCTAACCATACACGTAAGTTTTGTATACCTGCTTTAGAAATCCAACTCTTCGGTAATGTATATCCCAACTGAATAGATTTACAACGCACATACCAATTATTCATCACATTTAAATCATTATAATCCTTATAGTTCCATGTATTACGGTTACCATTACGAGACATTACGGGAAACACATCATCCCCTTGATTACCAGGATAATAAGGATTATCATCTGAAGTCCAAGTATTACCTAAGAAGTAACCATTTGTATTTGTCCATCCTGACCAGAAAGCACATCCCATTTGGCCACTGCGAATATTATATTGCTGTCCAACCCCCTGGAAAAATGCACTAAAATCAATCCCTTTGTAAGTCAATCCCAAATTTATACCAAATGTATAATGGGGAGCCATATCACCAAAGTAATATAAGTCATCAATAGTAATATCTTTATCTCCATTTAAATCCACGCGACGCACGCTGCCCGGAGTTAATGCATTATCAGTACCTTGTTTTACAGAAGTCAGTTTAGAACCAGAAACATTGCCAGTCATCTGACTATAATATGCATCTACTTCTGATTGGTTCTGGAACAATCCATCAGTCTTATATACCCACAAAGAATTCATCGGATATCCCTCTACAATCTTATTAACTCCTGCTTTTTTAGAAATAGCTCCTTCATAAGAGGCAATTTCCGTTTTAGCATCAGCCAATATAAAACCTATATTGTAACTCCAATCTTCATTGATTCGATCTTGCCAATTTAAAGCAAGTTCCCATCCCTCAGCTTTGTAAGTTCCAGAATTTGTGGCAGGCGCTGATGCCCCCAATACTTTAGGATAAGTGATGGACATCAACATTCCCTTATTTTTACGCCAATAGTATTCAAAGCTACCACTCAATCTATTACCCAACACTCCAAAATCCAAACCTATATTAGTAGTTTCTACACGCTCCCAAGTACGTGAAGTATCAATGATTCCACCAATCCATGCAGTATTGGCTAATCCAGGAGTGGCACCAAAAATTGTAGTACCTGTTCCTATCGTTGCAAAACTTTCATAGTTACCAATAGAACTCAAATTACCAGCTTCTCCCCAAGATCCACGTACCTTCAAATTATCCAACCAAGTTATATTGTTTTTTATAAAATTTTCTTCTGAAATTCTCCATCCTCCTGAAACTCCAAAAAAGTTTTGCCATCGTTGCTCTTTTACCAATTTCGAAGAACCATCACGACGCCAAGTTCCTTCAATCATGTATTTGCCCGCATAATCATAGTTCACTCTTCCCAAGAAAGAGACGAAAGCCCACCTATATTGTTCTGTTTTACCCCAATCATCATTACTTACCAATTCCGTACTAGATGCATCATACACACTCAAGTCTTCCAATTCTTGATTTGAACTTGCTGTCCTGTGTACAGTCAAGGAGCGATTTTCACGTAATTCATTTGTATTACCAAGCATCACTGCAATATGGTGCCTATCTAAAGTACGATCATAGTTCAAGAAAAACTCATAATCTTGATATAAATTACTACTATTATTTTCATACATTTGAGGAGTTTTAGACTGGGAACTTGTCTGTGCATTATTGGTAACCTCACCTGTATAATAATCATACATTTGTATAGTTTTATTGATAGTTCTCCAGTTTGTATGATCTTGACGAACATTAGCCTTCGCACTTATAGACAAGCCTTTTAATGATGAATGCAAAAAACTCAAATCTATATCTATTTTCCCCCCCAAACGAAATGAATCAAACTTATTTTTTGTGCGTCCCGCTTCTGTCAAATGGGCAAGTACATTATTTCCTCCAAAGTTATCATAATATTTCGTACCATCCTCTGTATAAAGAGGAAATACATAAAAATCTTGTAAACCAAAGCCAATCCCTTTAGAAGGAACATTCTTATAACGGTTGTCGTAAGCAATATTAGTTGCTAACTTCACATAATCCCCTAATTTAAAGTCTGTATTATTACGAAAATTATATTTTTTCTGACCATCATAAGTCACTTTAATAATAGAACGATCATCTGCAAAACCTATAGACGTTTTAGTCTGTATCTTCTCTGAGCCACCAGAAATACTCAAATTATGATTATGACTCCATGTCGTACCGTATACATAATCAGGTTGGTAGGCATTCAATGGATCAATTCGATATTTAATTCCACTCTTTGTAGTCCAATCAAAAGCCTCATTATTAGCAACTCTTTTAAACTCATCTTCTGTAAAATCCATAATGGACCACACTGATCCATTAATATCTTCATGAGCTGCACTTAACATCATCTTTGCCCATTCAGAACCTGTAGCTGCCGGATATCTCTTTCCCTGAAAATTAGCCGTAACAGCTCCATTATAAGTTACAGTCAATCTCTCCGCCTTGCCACGCTTAGTCGTAATTAAAATAACACCACCTGCCGCACGCGCACCATAAATAGATGCAGAAGCATCTTTTAAAACAGAAATATTTTCTATGTCATTAGGATTAATCGTGTTCAATTCCCACGTATATGCTTCAGAACCATCAATCAAAATCAAAGGCTTATTATCATTAGTAGAGATGCCTCCACGTAATGAAAGAGTAGGATCTTCTGTAGGACGGGAAGTAGTACGAGTAATAGTCAATCCCGGAATAGTCCCCTGCAAAGAAGTAGCAACATTTGTAGTAGCACGCCCTTTCAAAGTCTCATCTGCATCAATCACAGAAACAGCACCGGTCAATGTAGCCTTTTTCTGAGTACCATAACCTACAACTACTACCTCATCCAAAATTTCAGAATCTTCCTGAAGTACAACTTTTACCAAATTCCTTCCTTTTATTATAACCTCCTGGGCTTTATAACCAATATAAGAAACCACCAATGTTCCTCTGGTAGCATTTCCTAATGTAAAATTACCATCAAAATCCGTAATAGTTCCATTCGTAGTACCTTTCACCAAAACACTGGCACCAATTATAGGCTCACCTTGAACATCCACTACCTGACCTTTCACTGTTCCAGTCTGCATAACAGCCTGTATTTCATTCACCCCAGCAAATATAGCCTGCGGACTACCTGCCAACAATGCAGAAGCCATCATCATAGAGAATAAGATTCTTTTTGATGAAATTTTAAAAAAATCATTCTTCATAAACTTAAAATTTAAAATTAACAATTTTATAGTCTTTATTTTATTATATACATTGTTTGATAAACTCACGCATCTCATGTCGTCCTATCCTTAAATGGTTCTCAACAGTACGATGCGACAAATTTAGTTCCTCTGAAATATCTGAAATCGATTTACTTTCAAAACGACTCATTGTATAAATAATACGACGTTGTGGAGGAAGTAAAGACAATCTATGTTTTTCACACGCTTCCAAATCATCTGCCACCACACGGGCTTCAGTCTCATTCGTATAAGCCACCGTATGTTCATATATATAAGAAGTTACTTCTTGTCTTTTATAATAGCGACGTAAATAGTCATTCACTAAATTACGGGCAATGGTAAAAATAAAATACTTAATAGTTTCCAAGCATAGTATCCGGTTGTAATCCATCAGCCGCACATATACATCTTGTGCCAAATCTTCTGCTTCTTCTTTATTTCCTATCCTATAATAGATATACAGATAGATTGAATGATAATAATTCGTATAAGAATCTTCTATTAATTGAGTAGATTTCATGGTTATGTTTTTCATGTTCTCAGCTTTTTGGGTTACATTTACAGATGCAAATATAGAAGATGAGAAAACAAAAAAAGTATTTTCTCAGTTCTAATCAATCTCACATCATTACTCTAGACAAAAAAGCTCTTAATCCATTATTTTATAACAGATTAAGAACTTATAGCTATCAGTATCACATAATAATTTGATACTTTCAACAAGAAAAAGCAAGGTTATTCATTGTTTTTCCCAATACTTCGGATATACTCATTGGGAGTGATATTAGTCGCTTTTTTGAAATATCGGAAGAAGGAAGCCCGTGAACTAAATCCGCACAACTCCGCCAAAGCACTCAAAGTGTACTTAGCATATTCATCTTTCTCCACCAAGCGCTTGAATTCAGCTATACGGTAATCATTGATATAATCATAATAATTACGGTTTAAATATTGATTAAACAAATAAGACAAAGTATGAGATGATGTACCTATGGAAACGGCTAAATCAGCAATTTTCAAATTAGGATTGGTATAAGGCTTTTCCTTATGCATGATAATTTCCAATTTCTCTACCAATCGTTTGCACTCTTCTATACTTACCTTATTTGTTTTGTATTTCTCTTCCACCACAATGTGAGATCCTTCAACTGGTTGCACTTTTTTTTCTGTGACTTTAACAGAATCAGGCACTTGTTCTTTTCTTTTTCTTTCCATTCTCTTTTTCCTTTGACCCCAAAAACAATACTTCCCAGTCACTACTGTTATTACAATAAATAATATACCCCATATACTGATAGAAGAAGCGATCTTAACCGTCATCTGCATTTCTGAATCAGGATCTCCCATCCGTCTGACTTTAAATGTATAAGTACCGGACGGTAAATCATAATAAGTTGCATCCGAACGTCCCGTTACAGCCACCCAGTTGGTATCCTCACCAACCAACTGATATTCATATGCCATGAAAGCAGGAGATGTATAACTGAAATCGGAAAAACAGAAAGTCACATTTTTCTGTGACGGTTCCAACAAAATTTCGGTCTGATTACTTTTTTTGAAGACAGGCTGAAGTGTTGATTTACCATTCACATACACATCGGTTATTGAAATAAAATAATTATTCAATTTCTTTTTATTCATACGTACAGCATCCCAATATAACAAGCCTTTGGAATTTCCAAACCATATTCCTCCCTTACTATCATGTACAGGAGGACAAAGGGTAAAAATAGGACTGGGGATACCATCTACAAAATTGTAAGGAATAAAATTATCCTTTTTATCATAACGGATCAAACCATTATTCGTACCAAACCACAACCATTTCTCATTATCCTCTATCACAAACATTCCATCATTTCCCTCTAAAGGAGTACCAGGAGGTAAACGTCTGAAAGTTGTCATAGACAAATCAGAAATAAATAAAGCCCCCTTATCCGGAAAGAAATAAAGATCATGGTTAGAATCCTCATACACCACTCTGATCTTCTCTTTATCTATAAACCCTTCAGGAAAGACATCTGTTTTTAATGTCTTCGTAGAAGGATCCCATATGCACATCCCATTCTCCGTACAGACCCATCCTTTTTGCGTAGAATCAAAATAGATTTCATAAACATTTCCATCCGGAAGTTTAGAATTGGCACTAGTATAATGCGCAATCCTCTTACCGTCCTTATAGCAAAAAATTCCCATTGAAGTACCAATCCACAGGTTGTTATCATAGTCTTGTTTAATGCAAAATATATGACCTTTACTGAAAGGCATTTTTCCATCAGATTCAAAATCTCTTATCATCAAAGTTTGCGGATTGAGAATATACATTCCTCCTCCGTAGGTTCCAATATAATATTCACCCTGATAAAACAAACAACAAAAAATCATATTGGAACGTAATTGTGGAATCTTGAAACTTTTAAAACGATGATTTTTTTCATCAATATAAAAAAGTCCGTCGCGTGAACCTATCAGTTTCTCACGTTCTCTGATGACAAGAGCACGTACTGACATATCTTTCGAATTAAAAAAAGGAGAATAAGTATATGTAGAGAACAAGCCACTCTGATACAAAGTATAGTCAAGCCCCTGCTGATAAAATCCTACCCAAATCAAACCATCTCTATCTACCAGTACCGAATACACTGAATTAGAACGTAATGTATCATCTTTACCTGTTTCATGTCGCATGGAACGGATTATTTTCTTCTTATCCGTAGATACAAAATGCACACCATTACCATCCGTACCGACATACAACAAACTCCGCCCATCGCTGGATAAGGAAGATATCACATTGCATCCCACATCAACAAAGCGTTCAAAAGTTTTAGAATGTATATCAAAACTGATTATACCTTGTCCCATAGTCCCCATATAAAGTTTACTACCCACACGGGCTATATTATTAAAGGAACAAACATGTTTATCATTCACAACATTATGATATGAATTTATTTTTTCATTCGAAAGCTGCAATGAATAAAGGCCATTACCTGTAGCCAACCAAAGTACTCCATCCTCTCCCAAATTCAATCCGGCAATGGAGTTTGCCGAAGATAATACATTAGGATCAATCAAAATCTTTTTTATATTTCCTTTTCTATAAATAAACAATCCCGCTTCAGTACCAATATAAAGAGTCCCTTTCCCATCATGCAACAATGAATGCACTCCATGATTTATTGTTTCACGTGCAATAGGTTCCAAGTCATTTTTTTCTTCATTCAAACGCCATAATCCCATACCATTTCCCATCCAAATCTGGTTATCTGGCATTTCTGTAATAACATTCACACGTTTTAATTTTTCATCATCACCGACAATAAGATAATGCTTAATATGAATTCCATCAAAACGTTCGAGCGAATTACCTGTACCAATCCATACATAACCAAGAGAATCTTTATAGATAGCATTCACTACCAGATCAGACAGTCCTTCAGTCAAAGACAAACCACGAAAGGAATAAGAACGTGGATAAACAGCGATGCAAGCAAATAGAAAGAAGAACGTCAAAATATATTTTAATATGTTTTTCATTATATTGCGCTTGTTATCAAATTAATACACCTAAGTGAAGCAAATATAACAAAAAGCACTAAAACTTCTACTAATAAACACGAAAAGATTTCGGCTACTTTGAAAAAGTCTCAAAGTAGCCGAATTTTAACCAGTATCTATATTTATTCTGTTATTTAATCTCACTTAAATCAGAAGAAGCTTCGACTTGAAACTCTTTTCCCTTTATAATTATTGTACAATTATTTGATGCTGTATAACACCATTTACCCTGTTTTGATTCCAACAATACATTGACCGGTATAACAGATTTTATCATAATCTGAGGTGTTTGTAAAAAAGTACCTCCACCCAAGAAAGCCATACAATCTTTTCCTTCTTTTTCGCCCCATAATGCATAAGAAGCCGATGCACTCATCTGTCCTAATCGACATATATCCGACCGATTGTCCGAAGACAGAATATGGTCCACACGTCCATCTTTCTGGTTGATACAAATACCTATATGACTTCCTTTCTCTTCACTCTGAACTTCAGGAAAAGTAACGGAAACAATATTACCGGGCTCTTTCACGGATGAAGGTTCATAGACAGCTACAAACGGACGATTCCACGCCTCTCCTTCTTGACGGGCTACAAATGTAAGGGTAGGTTGTTCCTTTATATGATAAGGCATATCTGGTGTACGACTCAATCCCTCCGTCATAGGGCTCAAGGCTGTAAAGACTTTACGCTCCTTCTCCCCTTTCATCCACATATTCATACTGATATCATCCTTATCAGACATTCGTATGGTAAAAACTGTACGAATATCCTTATCCGTCAAAGCACTCTTTTTATCAAACAAATAAGAGTAGGTATAAAGATTTGCTCCAGCAAAAGCCAATTCTTCTGTTGGTTGCAAGTTCAAATCCGTCCCATCAACAGCCGTTAAATTCATGACTTGTCCCATGTTATGATAGAAATAATCATGCATTCTATCACCTCCTTCTATTTTCTTGCTACGAAAGATATCTACATAATACCCTGTGGTTTCACTTGTAGTCACAATACTCATCAGGCGGTTTTGATCTGCCTGTGACTCTGGTTCGCGAAAAAGCATATCGCTATAGCTGACAGGCTGATATGCCACTTTCTTTCCCGCTTGAGGATAGCAGTTTAATAACTTAAATGCATGGTTGCTTTTCATAACCGGATAGGCTGATATTCCATCTACACAAACGGTGTTATGGGCAGGAAACTGACTATAATATTCCAAATAATCCTGACCGGAATAAAGGGTCAGTCCGATTCCGGCATCGGGCCCCAAAGGCAGACCTTTACCATAAAGTTCCATACTGATACCGTTGGCATGCATGTGATTGCCCTTACTGGCATTCAATGATATCATCAGACTATGGCGAGGATGCATACCATTGCGCTGAACAAACCAACTGACATTGGGAGCATAGAATGTAGGAGTTACATAATCATCTATTTTCCCAACGGAAATTTTATCATCAATTATCAAAGGTTTATCACCGAAAAAGGAAGTAACAGCCACACGTACATTTTTTTTATCAGCAGACGATCTGGCAAAAGAAGGATTAAACAACTTTAGCATGGATGTAAATTGCTTTTCTTGTTCTTTCTTACCATATTTTTGTGCATTACTGATCATACGCTCAAAAAAATCAGTACGTAACTTGCCGGGATGCGTATCTCCAAAGCCAACAATCATTCTATTAGGAAACAAATATTGTGGAGTTGCAGCTATCGCCTTTGGTATGACAGGAATGTGTTTGGTCAAATCCATATTCAAATTACGATCAAACAAATTGACAAAGTCTGCATAATCAGCCACCACACCACAGCTATAGCCGGGACATTCCGCCCAAATACCTGTATTCTTGTCAAAACCATAATCAGCCAATTCCGAAAGTGACCATTGTCGGATAGAAGATTGATTCAATACATAGTCTATATAATATTCCCGTCCCTTGCGATCGGTATATTGATTGTCATCTTCTAAAATCAATCCGATATTCATGATAAAACGTGCCTGAATTAAATTCCAATTATTATGGGGAACTCCATTGTCTATGATATTATCCGCCCACTTTTTGAAGGCAGCAGCATAAATATCCATTTTATCCGGCTTATTAACCTTCAAATAATCATACAGAAAATCATACAAAGGTACTAATGCATCCAATGCTCCTTCATGTATCACTTCAAAACTGCTCATACCAACCAATGTTTGCTGATGACCATGATTCAAATCTTCGGGAACATTGCGATAATAAATTCCGGTCATGTAAGTGTCAAAAACTGAAGTTGCTAGTTCAGCATACTTCTTTTCTTCGGTTATCCACCACAAAAAAGCAGCATCACGAGCTATACCTAAGATTTCTACATTAATGCTTTGTATAATATTTCCGGTTTTACTAATATTCACCCACTCATATGGTTTACCTTCCAACATTCCATTAACCAAATACATACCACGAACATCTTCCTGATAAGGCTTCAGCTCGTCCAACTTGGGACGGACATAGTTTGTTCCATGACTACGCGCACCTGTATACATCACTGTAGGAACCGGAGCCTTTTCTCCTCCTGCATGATCATAATATTCTCCTTTAATATATACTTCCGTTGCATGAGTTTTCCAATACATTTGTAAACGGGAAGTAAGCCATTCCGGGCCTCGGTCAGCATACTGGTCTGTCCGTTGCTTTAACTTTTCAAACACTTCCTGTGCCCACGGTTCTTTCTTTATCAACTTCTTCGTTTCGGCTTTACCATTGCTGTTCGTCAAATAACGAGGATGACCTTGTGGCAGTTTTACCGACAAAGGATACTCTTGGGCATACAATACACTTGTTATAAGCAAGCACATCAATAAAATGGTATTTTTCATATATATACAATTATTAGCCAACATTTCCAGTCAACAAACTATTAACATCAAGTTTAAATCTATCTGATGACAATAATTCATATTTTCTCATCATATTAGTTTTTTATTATTCCAAAATCCATTCACAAGTATCTACAAGTTCATTACCTTGCACTGTGCTTCCTATCGCTTCTATTTGATTACTACCCTTTTTTAACAATACATTATTAAAGAAACAAACTTTGATATCATCAGGCTGCATACACCCCACTGTTTCCCCATTCACTTTCAATGTTATTACCTGACAATTACTATATACTTTTATATCTGTTACCGCTAGTTTTCTTTTTATAGCGCGACGAGATGCAATATATACCATTGGTTCGTTATTCCAATTAGCTTTATACATATAATAAGGATCTTTCCTTATTGTCCTATCTTGAGATACAATTCCTTTAGTATTTATTGAAGGAACGCTGCCCTCATTACGCATACAACTTGCAAAATCAAACATCGCCCACAGAAAAGTTCCCCATAAATTATCGTTGTCCTTCATGATCCGCCAATCCTCTTCATGCACATAGGCCAACCATTCTTCAGGTTGAAAAGGTCCACCATGCGCCGGTTGAGGCTTATATGGCTTTCCCTCTGAGTGTTGATTATAGTCTCCTCCAGCCCCATATTCTGAAATTGCAGTACGCATACCTATCTCTTTTGCCCTGTTTTGTATCCATTTAGAGAATTGTGAATGTTCTCCTGTATAACCTTCCTCCTTCGGGTAATTACCATGATACCATCCTGGATAATTATTAAAACAAGTAGCTTCAGGAACCAAGTTGTGTGCACGTAACCCATGATCACTAGCCCCTGTTATAATACGACAACTTGGATCTAGAGCCCGTATTCCATCACGCAGTTTAATTAAAAATTCCTCCGAAGGAGGGGTATATAAATTTTCCATTTCATTATAAATACCCCACCAAGCCACACTAGGATGATTATATAATTGTTTTACCATCTCTTTCATCATTATCCAAACATTCTGTCTAGCGCCATAATCCTGTCTTATTTCATTAACAAGTGGAATTTCATCCCATACCAAAAATCCCTCCCTATCAGCTATATCATGCATATTTTGGCTCTGTGGATAATGCGCAAAACGAATAGCCGTAGCTCCCATTTCTTTTATGATAGAATAGTCAAGTTCATTTTCCTCTTCAGTCAACGCCCACGCTTTGTCTTTAAAATCCTGATGACGACCTACACCATAAACAGGATATGGTTGCTCATTAAGTAAAAAGCCTAAAGCCGAATCAATTCGAAAAATACGTAATCCTAAAGGCTGTATAATACGATCCACTATTTTTTCATTGCGTAACACATTTACTTCTACTTGATATAAATAAGGATCTTTTCTACCATTCCATAGATGAGGGTTCTCTATCTTCAATTCTTGAATGATTTCCTTTGTACAGTCAGGTTCTATAGTTCTAAAGGTTCGCTTCGTAGCCACAGCATTTCCAGCAGTATCTTTTATAACCGTTTCAACAACAACATCCTCCGCAGATACCTCAGGCTTATTACTCATGGCAGCATGAACTCCATTATTAACCAATGAACGTATCTCAACTGTAGCTTTATCAACATCCAATTTTCTAGTCGTGATATAAACTCCGGAAGAAGCATAATCTAAAGGTGATACACACACCTGATCTGTCACTATTAATTGTGCAGGTCGGTAAAGACCTCCGTTTACATTAAAATCACCAGACAAAGGAGGAATATCCTGACGTTGGATATTATCCACTTCTACACGAAGCTCATTTGCTTTTCCTATTATAATATAAGGGGTTAGTTCGTAACAAAAAGCGGTAAAGGCCCCTCGATGTTCCCCCAGCATCTGCCCATTAACATGCACACGGGCAACTTGACCTGCTGCTTCAAAACGTACAAAAATACGTTTTTTTTCCCATTCTACAGGTATGTTGATTATAATAGCCAAATTTTATAGCCGGATCCACAATTGAAACCGTATCTCCTCTCTGTATTTGGGCATGTCCGTTATCATCTAACCGATTTTTTCCACTATACTGCCCATCTTCCATATTCCAACTATGAGGTAAGGTAACTTCCTGCCAATTATCGGTTGGTGTCATAACATTTGCTTGCCCTTTAAAAAACAGCCATGAATCATTTAATGAATATGAAACACGCTGTGCTAGAATACAGAAAGGAATGATTATGAATGATAAAAGACAAACCATCTTTTTCATAATTCAATTTTTTCTTTTATATAAAAACGCTTAATATAAATCTTCCACTCAATCCAAATGAATCATTTTATAATCTGCTTCTTCAAATCATATTGAGTTATAATGGACAATTCTTTATCTGAAATATAAGAAAGGATACCATTTTGTAGCTCAAAATATGCATTAAACGGTTCTCCGGACACAGACACCACCTTTAATTCTTTCACAATAAAGGAAATACCATTCCCTATATAAAGAGACTTCATCTTTTTCCCATCAAGAGAGAGGACACTATAAGTACCTTTAAATCTCATCCCCATATAATCAGCCTCATTTTCCGGTAAAACAGAATACACAATATGATCCACGAGTCCAGATTGTCGATACTTCACAGTTAATTTGGAAATACCACCCTGTTCCTGTGTCCTACCTTTATAAATAGATTTTATTTGTGGTTCAGCACCATTTCCATAAGGTTCGTATACTGCAATAAAAGGTTTATCCCATGCCTCACCTTCCTGACGGACCAATACCGCCGGTACAGGAAGCTGCCGCAATGAAGGCTCATAATACCGATGATTAAATAAAGAATTCAACTGATAAACAGTGCGTCCTTTCGCACCAAGCATAAACATGCTCATGTGAGTATCATCCACTCCTAGATGAAAATCTGTCCGGAAACCTTGATCAGTTTCCAAAGAACCTAAAGTTGTGAAATAACTATATCCTTTTCCTGATAAAGAATCTAAAGGAGCATCTGTCAAAGGCAATGGAGTCCCCTGCGAAGTATACATTTCAAAACCAGTCCCCATATTATGATAAATATAATCGTGATATTTATTTTCCCCATCTATAATCTTCGAACTAAAAATATCAACAAAATATCCATTTCTAGGAGAAGTGCGAACAATGGATAACATCCTACGCTGTTCAGCTTTCAGCTCTTTGGTATAAAAATGATTGGCTGCTTCTATAAACTGGTGATTCGGACTGATTTCCATCGCAGGAGCTCCACCATCTTTTACTGTTGGTTCCGCACAAAGTATTTCCAAATTTTGAGGCATATTATTATCCGCTCCTTTACCATTGGGACTGACAGTATTATGACCTGCCACATTTATTTTATATTCATGGGTATCCCGACTCCAATAGTCTTGACCAATCCCTTGATCCGGAGCCAGGACATGCCCACGTCCATATAGTTCCATATTCATACCATTAGGCTGACGATGACCTGTATCTTTGCCAAAGCCCATCAAAGTAAAGGCTAAAGCATCCCGATAATCAGGTGCATTGTTACGCTCAAATATCAATGAATATACAGATGAGTAAGAAGTACGTTCCAATTTAGGTTCACTTTTTACCATCGGTAGTTCTGGCAAATAGAAAAATAACGAATAATAAAATTCATTTATCAATTCACGTTTCTTGGCATATTTCATCAGCGCAGCAAACTGCTTTTCACGAAGGGTGTCTTTCTTTTCTTTAGAATAAGCCATCATCAATTCCAATTGATCTGTATTAATCCCCGCATAAGACGCATCTCCATAATTCGTCACATACCCATTAGGAAAAAGCATTTGAGGCATAGAACCTGACATTTTATTCAATAACGGGTCTTTAGACAACAAATCAATGCCATTCTTGTAATAAATAAACCCGAAACGAATCAATTGAGAAATGGATCCCTGTCCATAACCAGCCGGTGCCTCAGGCCATAATCCGGTAGCCGGACTGACATTGGCGCGTAAAACATCCACATAAGCTCCATGAGTATCTGTAGTAGGGCCATAAATTAATTTATTCACATAATAAGCACGCCCTTTTCCATCCGCATAAGATGTATCGGCATCCAATGCCAAAGCATAAAGCATGGCCGACTGATGTTCATTCGTATTCCAATTACCATGTAAGGCGCCGCCACGATTCAGTTTATTTTCAATGAGCCGTTTGAACATGATTTCAAAACGTTGTAATGCCCACTCCTTTCCTTCAGTATGTGCAGGAGCCCACATTTCACCGGAAATACCCTTTGTAAACTGTTCCAAATCAAAATATTCCTGATGCAGGTAATTATAAATCATATCGTATGCCAAAGGAAGAGTAGCAAAATGACGGGTATCCCCCAACGTTTCAAAAGAAAGGTATCCATTGGAACTATGCTTTCCTCCGGTACGTTTTTCAAAATCAGGATTTACCTGTTCTTGTTGGGATGCACCACGCACAAAATTCCATAAAATATCAGCCGACAGTTTCGCATAATCCTTATTACCTGTAAAATAATAAAGAATAGAAGATTTCCATGCTAAATGAATAAAGGCACGATTTACGGTCTCAGTACCTAATCCAGTTTTATGAAAGGGTACGGTATCATAAGGTATAGTCTGATCTAATTGTGAAAGTGTATTCATACTGGCATCGGTCAACTTCACAATACCACGATCCATATTAACAGGTTTAGTCAAAGCCCCATCTCCATAAGGAATGATTTTATCCAATGGAGCCAAAGGTACAGAACCACTGGCGGCACGCCCATAAGTTATTCGTACAGTAGGATATTTGGCATTACCTTCTCTATGAGGGATAAAATTACCTTCTGTATAAAAATGAGTATATCTTTTTCCAGGTTCCCAATGCATCTGCATACGGGAAATAACATAACTAGGATCTTTCTTATGAATAACAAGTATAGGGTCCACCTCCTGTTTAAGGCTTTCATAAATATCTTTAGCCCAACCTACTTGTTCTATTTTTTGTAACAGTTTTTCTTTATCGCCCGCAGTTACAAAAATCCGGGGATGCATATTTGAATGAAAATCACTCGCAACCAATTTCTGAAACTGATCCCTGCTGCGGCGCTGACGCTGACCGGCTGCGGCAGCAAGGCTCAACCTGCCAATACGGAAAGTCTTGTTTTTTCCCATCATTACAAGCTGGACTATGCACAGCAGTTCACAGCGGACTGCTATGAGGGCGGCTATACCATGCTGACCATCGCGGAGTCGGATGCACGGTTCCTTGTTGTGCCGGAAGATGCTGCGGAGGTGGACGGTCTGCCTGCTGATGTGACTGTGCTGCGCCAGCCGGTGGAGAATATTTATCTGGTCTCCACCTCGGTGATGGATCTGCTTTTGCATCTGGACGCACTGGACAGCGTGGCCTTTTCCGGCACCAAGGCCGAGGGCTGGTATCTGCCCGCGGTGCAGCAGGCCATGGAAGAGGGAAAAATCGCGTATGCAGGCAAGTACAGCGCCCCGGATTACGAGCAGATCCTGGCAGCGGGCTGCCGCCTTGCCATTGAGAATACCATGATCCTGCACACGCCGGAGGTAAAGGAGCAGCTGGAACACTTTGGCATCCCGGTGCTGGTGGAGCGTTCCAGCTACGAGAGCGACCCGCTGGCCCGCATGGAGTGGATCAAGCTTTACGGCATCCTGCTGGGCAGGGAAGAACAGGCCGAGCAGGTGTTTTCCGCGCAGGAGACAGCCGTTCAGCCCATCCTCTCGCAGAAACCCACGGGAAAAAGCTGTGCCTTCTTCTCGCTGACCACCAACAACCTTGCCACTGTGCGCAAGGGCAGTGACTATGTGGCCCGCATGATCGAAATGGCAGGCGGCAGCTATGTCTTTGCGGACCTGACGGACAATGGTAACAGCCTTGCTACCATGAACCTGCCGCTTGAGGACTTCTATGCAGGTGCAAAGGATGCCGATGTGCTCATCTACAACAGCGCCATCGAGGGCATGATCGCATCGGTGAGCCAGCTGACCGAGCGTTTTCCGCTGCTGAACGAATTCAAAGCGGTGAAGGAAGGGCAGGTGTGGTGCACCACCCAGAGCCTGTTCCAGCAGAGCATGGAGCTGGCAGACCTGATCGTGGATATGAACCGGGTGTTTACCAAGGGCACACCTGCCGCCAGTACCCTGAAATTCCTCACCCATGTGGATTAAAGAATGAAAATTTTACAGAAAGGAAAGCCTATGACCCGTACCAGACGCCTTGCAGCCGCCTATATTGCCCTTGCGGCAGCCGTGGCTGTGCTTTTTGCGCTGAACCTGTTCTGGGGCAGCGTATCCCTTGCACCGGGTGCGGTGCTGACGGCACTGCTGGGCAAGGGCGGCGATGCGCTTGCGGGGAACATCATCCTGCAGCTGCGCCTGCCCCGCGCGGTCATGGCGGCGCTGCTGGGGGCAGCCCTCAGCGCAGCGGGATACCTGCTGCAGACTTTTTTTGCAAACCCCATTGCCGGGCCATTTGTTATGGGCGTTTCCAGCGGCGCAAAGCTGGCGGTGGCCCTGACCATGGTGGTGTTTCTGGACCGCGGGATGCTGACCAGCTCGGCCACCATGATCGCGGCTGCCTTTGCGGGTGCCATGGCTGCCATGGCCTTTGTGCTGGCGGTGGCCCGGCGGGTGCAGCGCATGAGCATTCTGGTCATCTGCGGTGTGATGATCGGCTATATCTGCTCCGCCATCACCGATATCGTGGTGGCCTTTGCGCAGGATTCTAACATCGTCAATCTGCACAACTGGTCGCAGGGCAGCTTTTCCGGCGTGACATGGGCCAATGTGCAGGCTGCGGCACTGGTGGTGCTGCCTGCACTGGCGGCATCCTTTCTGCTTTCCAAGCCCATGGCCGCCTACCAGATGGGCGAAGCATATGCCCGCAGCGTGGGCGTGAATGTCAAGCCTTTCTCGGCAGCGCTGGTGCTGCTATCCAGCCTGCTGGCGGCCTGCGTCACCGCCTTTGCGGGGCCGATCTCCTTTGTAGGCATCGCGGTGCCGCACCTTGTCAAGCAGCTGCTGGGCAGCGCAAAGCCGCTGCATGTGCTGCCGGGGTGCTGCTTGGGCGGTGCGGCTTTCTGCCTGTTCTGCGACCTGCTGGCCCGCAGTCTGTTCGCGCCCACGGAGCTGTCCATCAGCTCGGTCACGGCCGTGTTCGGCGCACCGGTGGTCATCTGGTTGCTGGTGCGGCGCAATTCAGAGCGGGAGGGCGCATGATGAACGAAAAAGCACTTTGCACTGCGCGGGAGCTTGCCATCGGCTACGGCAAGACACCGCTGCTCTCGGATATTTGCCTCGGGGTGCAGCCGGGCCAGATCCTGACCCTCATCGGCCCCAACGGCGCAGGCAAATCCACCTTGCTGCGCACGCTGGCGGGCCAGCTGGCCCCCATGGGCGGCACAGTGCTTCTGGCGGGGAAGGATCTTACTGCCTATACCGGTACCCAGCGGGCGCAGAAGCTGGCTCTCATGGCTCCCCACAGCCGCCGGATGGAGCTGACCACCTGCTTTGACTTTGTTTCGGCGGGGCGCTATCCCTACACCGGACGGCTGGGCATTTTGTCTGCCGAGGACAGGCAGCAGGTGCACAGAGCTTTGGAGCTGGTGGGCGCGGCACACCTTGCAGACCGGGATTTTAACCGCATCAGCGACGGCCAGCGCCAGCGCATCCTGCTGGCCCGGGCACTGTGCCAACAGCCGGAAGTGATCCTGCTGGACGAGCCGACCTCTTTTCTGGATATCAAGGGCAAGATCGAGCTGCTCACCATTTTAAAGGAGCTGGCCCATACCGGTCAGCTGGCGGTGATCCTGAGCCTGCACGAGCTGGAATTGGCTGAAAAAATAGCGGACACGGTGGTGTGCGTTTCGCCCGGTGGTGTTTCCGGCGTGCTGACCCCGGATGCCGCCTTTGCCCCGGACAATATCCGTGCGCTTTATGCGCTGAGCGACGAACAGTATACGGCCCTGTTCGGGCAGGCAAAGCCCCAAAAGCCCACGTTCGAGCACTACGTCCGCAGCGGGCAGAAGCTGCTGCGCTGCGGCTATACCACCGGCACCTGTGCCGCGCTGGGGGCTGCAGGGGCGGCGCGTCTGCTGCTGACCGGCCGCGAACCGGAAACGGTGGCTCTGCGCACGCCCAAGGGCATTGTGGTGGAGGTGGCACCCATTTACTGCCGCAGAACGGATGCCGGTGCGGTATGTGCCATCCGCAAGGACGGCGGCGACGATGTGGACGTGACCACGGGCCTGCCGGTGATTGCATCGGTGGTGCTGGAACCGGATGCCCCCGGCGTGCGCATCCTTGGCGGCGAGGGGGTGGGCCGGGTGACGAAGCCCGGCCTCGACCAGCCGGTGGGCGAAGCCGCCATCAACCACGTCCCCCGGGCCATGATAAAGGAGGCGCTGGAAAAGGAGGCGGAGTCTGCCGGATATGCGGGCGGCTTCGATGTCACCATCTCCATCGAGGGCGGGGCCGAGACAGCCAAGCGCACCTTCAACCCCCACATGGGCGTGGAAGGCGGCCTCAGCGTCCTCGGCACCAGCGGCATCGTCGAGCCGATGAGCCAGCAGGCCATCCTCGACACCATCCAGCTGGAGATGGGGCAGGCCGCGCTTCGGGCAGGGACGCCCCGGCGGCTCATCCTCGCCCCGGGCAACTACGGGCTGGACTATCTCCACGAGAATCTGCCGACCCTGAAGTGCATCCCGGTGGTCAAGACCTCCAACTTTATCGGGGATACGCTGGATATGGCTGCCACGGCCAAATTTGAGGAAGTGCTTCTGGTAGGCCACGTGGGCAAGCTCTGCAAGCTGGCAGCAGGGGTCATGAACACCCACTCCCACACGGCGGATGGCCGCGCTGAAGTGTTTTGCGCCCATGCGGCGCTGTGCGGGGCCCGGCGCGAAGTGTGCGCTGCCCTGATGGATGCCGCCACCACCGATGCCTGCCTTGACATTCTGGACGGCGCACAGCTGCGTGCACCGGTGCTGGAAAGCATCCTTGCCGCCATCCAGATGCATCTGGACCGACGGGCAGGCGGGGCCTTCCGGGTGGGCGCGGTGCTGTTCTCCAACCAGCACGGCCCGCTGGGCGAGACAAAAGCGGCAAAGGAGCTGATGCAGGAATGGCAGAACTGAAAGGTACATTTTACGGTGTCAGCGTCGGCCCCGGCGACCCGGAGCTGATGACGCTGCAGGCTGTGCGGCTCATCCGGCAGTGCCCGGTGCTGGCCGCGCCGCAGACTGCTTCCGGCCAGATGCTGGCGCTGGACATCGCCCGCAGTGCGCTGGGAGAAGCGCTGGACGGCAAGACCATCGTCCCGCTGTACTTTGCCATGAGCCGTGACCCGGCCGCGCTGGCGGCTTTGCACGAAAAAGCCGCCGCCGCGGTGCGGCAGTATCTGGATGCCGGGCAGGACGTTGCCATGCTGAACATCGGTGATGTTTCCATCTATGCCACCTTTGGTTACCTGCAGGAGATCTTGCAGGCCGGGGGTTATGCCACCGCCATGGCGGCAGGCGTGCCCAGCTTTTGTGCGGCGGCGGCGCGGCTGAATGTGCCGCTGACCGGCGGCATGGATACGCCGCTTACCATTGCGCCCGGCGGCTGGACAGACCGCGTGCTGGAAATGCCCGGCACCAAGGTATTGATGAAAGCCGGCAGGCAATTGCCTGTCTTATTGGATACCCTGCAGCAGGCAGATAAGCTGAAAAAAAGCGCACTTGTGTGCAACTGCGGTCTGCCAGACGAGCGGGTCTACCCGCATCTTTCCCTTGAGCGGCCGCAGGAACAGGCCGGTTATTTTGCCACCGTTTTGGTAAAGGAGTAACGTTATGGTACATTTTGTTGGTGCAGGCCCCGGCGCACCGGACCTCATCACCCGGCGGGGCGCGGCCCTGCTGCAGAAAGCCGACTGCATCATCTATGCGGGCAGTCTGGTGAACCCGGCCCTGCTGGGCCTTGCAAAGGCAGACTGCGCCATTTATAACAGCGCTGAAATGACGCTGGAGCAGGTGCTGGATGTGATGCGGCAGATGGAAGCTGCGGGTAAGATCACCGTGCGCCTGCACACCGGCGACCCCTGCCTTTACGGTGCCATCCGGGAGCAGATGGATGTGCTGGATGCCGAGGGCATTCCCTACGATGATACCCCCGGTGTGTCCAGCTTCTGCGGCGCAGCGGCGGCACTGAACGCCGAGTACACCCTGCCCACCGTCAGCCAGACCGTCATCATCACCCGCATGGAGGGCCGCACCCCGGTGCCGGAAAAAGAAAAGCTGGCAAGCCTTGCCGCCCACGGGGCAACGATGGTCATTTTCCTATCCATCGGCCTTGTGGACAAAGTACAGCAGGCGCTTCTGGCAGGCGGTGCCTATACGCCGGATACCCCGGCAGCGGTGGTGTATAAGGCCACATGGCCGGAAGAAAAAACGGTGCGCTGCACCGTAGGTACGCTGGCGGAAAGTGTTCATGCAGCGGGCATCACCAAAACGGCGCTCATCGTGGCAGGCGGCTTTCTGGGCCGGAACTATGAGCGCAGCAAGCTGTACGACCCGGCCTTTACCACCGAGTTCCGCAGGGGGACAGACCAGTGACCCGGGCCTACCTTGCCTTTACGGCAAAGGGCCTTGCACTGGCCCAAAAACTGGCGGCGGCATATCCCGGCAGTGTGACCCGCTGCGGCCATGAAGCCGGGCAGGTGCACCTTGCCGATTGGACGGCCCGCCAGTTTGCCGGGAGCGATGCCCTCGTTTTTGTAGGCGCTGTGGGCATTGCGGTGCGGGCCATTGCGCCCCACTGCCAAAGCAAGGCACAGGACCCTGCCGTTGTGGTGCTGGACGAGTGCGGCCGCTTTGCCGTGCCCATCCTCTCAGGCCACCTAGGCGGT
>OHZF01000225.1_pt1 | contig 25434 bp, 19 predicted proteins | sample 1580381 | NCBI WGS metagenome assembly OHZF01 (sample SAMEA3882556, study PRJEB24775) | human gut metagenome | biome: human-associated habitat; feature: intestine environment; material: feces | place: Netherlands | collected 2009/2010 | reverse complement strand
CACCGGTTTCTCTGCCATCACCCGGGAAGACGGCTGGTATATAGGCAGAAAACAGCGTATCAATGCCTCGCTGAATGCTTCGTACTACGAACCACGCCTCAACTTGCAGTTCGACTTTAAAGCAGGAAGATATATTTACGGTGATTATGGAGTGAGAGGAGACTGTACGCGGCACTTCGGAGAGTATGCCATCGGCTTGTATGCCCTTTGTACAGACGGAGAGATAAACGGAGGATTTCATTTTGCCATCCCCCTGCCGGGAAAAAAATGGAGTAGAAAAGGATTCTTCAGAGTAAAACCGGCTGACTACTTTGCATGGGCATACGGCATGGTGGCAGATGGAGAGTACATAGAAAAACAACTGGGAAAAAGTTACAGTACACGCCCTAACGAAAACCGAAGCAGCAACTTCTACCAGCCGGACTATATACGCTATTTCCTTATAAAGGAACTGCAAAAAGAAAAATCGAAATAAGTATAATTTAAACAGATTAGTTTTATCAAATGACGAAAATTATGAAAAAGAAAAGTTTATTTTTAGGAGGTGCATTGATGTTTGCAATGACCTTCAGCACAACAGTCCTTACATCTTGCCACGATGACGACAAGAAGTATGAAGAAGTGGAAGACCCGCTAAGAAGTCAAACAGCCTACTACATTGCAGGTACCATTACCGATGCCAACGGTCCATTGGCAGGAGCCACCGTAAAAAGCGGCGAATACTCTGCCACAACCGATGCAAAAGGCGTATACTCACTGACTGTGAACAAAACCGGCATCTACACGCTCACCGTAACAGCTGAAGGACATGATGACTACGAGGCCACAGCAGAATTTACAGACGGAACAGCCAACCACAGCCTGATGGTGGTAAATGTAAAAATGTCAACAACCATAGAATTCGGCGAAATGCAGGAGGCTGACGGAAGCACCATTGAGGCTCCGAAAATAGAAAATCCGGAAAAGGAGAATGCCGCCACCATCAACATACCCACCGGAGGTACGGAAGAAAACACCAAGATTGCAGCCGTCGTGTTTGAAGAGGCACGTGAGGCCAATCCGGCAACTTCCACACAACCGGAAGCATCAAAGGCTTCTGTAAATAACGTAGCCATCAAGACAGAGCCGGCTGACGCTGTTGCCAAAGAAGATATCATCATTGCCATTCCCAATCCGTCGACTGATGCCAACCTGGGCTATTTTGATCCGGAAAACATGGAAGTGGAATCCAGCGAGGCGCCTGCAACCAGAGCCGCTGCTAAAACCGTAGGATTCAACAATAACAATTACATCATTACCATTCCGCAAGGCGAGAAGATAGCCGGCAAATATTCACCTAGAGTGAAATTTACCAAACAAGCTGCCGCCAGTGTAGCAGACGGCTACAACGAAGTGAATGGAAAAGCCGAGGTAATCAAGATTGAGAACAGAGATTACGATGCACTGGAAAACATCATCCTGACCCTTAAAATCAAGAACGGATGGGACTATACCGTTTCTCCGGCTGAAGCGCTGAAAGCTGCAGGAGCATCCGATGCACTGGCCACATACATCAACAACTACATTGAAACTGAAGAGGGAGGTACGAACGGTTCTTATGAAATTGAACAAAAGCTGACTGCAAGTGTCAGTGGCAACCATGTACTGCTGTATGGCAGCAAGCGTATGGTACGCGTGAAAACATATACCTTTAAAGTAGTGGTAGGCAACCAGAGCAAAGACGTAAAAGTAGAGTTGAAAAGCTACACGGGACATCAGGAAGAATATTCAAACAATCCGGTCAGCCAGCACTCAGGCGGCACCACAGGCGGTCAAGGATAATCTTCTCCACAGTCTGAAACCAATAAAAGCTATTCATTTATGACCATAGCCGTTGATTTTGACGGTACCATTGTAGAACACCGCTATCCCCAGATAGGAGAAGAAATTCCCTTTGCCACCGCTACGCTGAAGATGCTGATAAACGAGCGTCACCGGCTGATTTTATGGTCGGTACGTGAAGGGAAGCTCCTGGAGGAAGCTGTGGAATGGTGTAGGAAACGGGGTGTGGAATTCTATGCCGTCAACCGGGACTATCCGGAAGAAGACATCGCACACACCGGTTTTTCACGCAAAGTAAAAGCCGATCTCTTTATCGATGACCGCAACCTAGGTGGACTGCCTGACTGGGGAAGCATCTACCGCATGATACATGACGGAGTGACCTACGAAGAACTGTTCCGCGAAAACAGTGAACCGGTCCGGCAGAAAAAGAAGGGCTTTTGGGCACGTTTGAAAAAATAATATCCGAATGAGATTTTTGACTTATGTCAATTCATAACCCGCAAAAACCTTCTAATTTTGTACTCGAAATAGAGAAAGATTAGTTTTTATAAGAGTAAAGAGATTAGTTTTTAGGGTGCACTAAAAAAATAGGCAATATCCACAACGGTTATTGCCTATTTTTATATATAGCCGGAAGCCAAGTACATCAATACAGACTTCCCAGGCCGACTTCCGTAAAGAGTTTCGCCAACTTTTCCACCACCGGTTTCATATAACGTTCTCCTTTCTCGGCAGAAGCTTTTTTGGGGTTCCCTACCCCGCTGTCGACTGTAGCCTTATCCCAATGGCGGGGAGCCCAGCCAACCTTTTCATTCAAGGAAGGAATGGCAAACGGTTGGGACTCTCCGTCACCGGCCTCAGCCAGATTCACCAGCTCGGGATGGTAATGCATCATAACGGAAGTCTCAGACTCGCCAGCATGGTCGTCGACAACAGCCTCAAAGTAGTCTTTGGGAGGGACGATGCTGAACCAGTCGGCAGCGATAATCAGAAAATCGGGATACACAAACGCCAGGTCACGAATCATTCCCTTGAAGTTGTTGCCGCCATGACCGCTGAGAATAATCAGCTTACGCATGCCTTGTGCATAGAGGGAGGCAACTATGTCTTCCAGAATGGCCTGCTGGGTGGAATAGCGGGTATGGATGCAGAACGGAAGTTCGCGCTGCCCCGGATTGTGTGCACCGAAAGGTACGGGAGGCATCACCATGCAGCGTACACCGGAATTCTGTAAAGCCAATGCAGCCGCGTCTACGGCAATGTCATGCGGCAGAATACAATCAGTGAGATAAGGCAGATGCAGATTATGGGGCTCCGTAGCTCCCCAAGGTAGGATGACAACGTCATACTTCACTCCTTTCACCTTTCCATAGCAGGAAACAGTAAGGTCAATTTCTCTTTTTTCCATGATAGTTTATTTTGGGGGTAAATCTTTACCGCAAAAATAAACATTATTCCGTCACATTGAACCTATTGCCGGCGATATTCTTTAGGTGACATACCGGTGTGATGCTTGAAATACTTGCCAAAGAACGACTGGTTGGCAAAGTGCAGCTCGTCTGCAATTTCCTGAATGCTCAGCTCGGAAGACTTCAACAAGGCTTTGGCTTCCAAAACGACGAGACTGTCAATCCATTCGCCCGCCGTCTTTCCGCTGATTTCCTTCACTACGGTGGAAAGGTGCTTGGCAGTGAGGAACATCTTATCAGCATAGTAGGACACACTGCGCTCTTCCTTATAGGACTCGGAAATAGCACGGATAAAGCGCTCGAACAAGTCTTCCTTCCTGCTTTTGGGAATGCGTTCCTGGATGACATGTCCTTGATAGATATTATATATCTCATAAAAAAGGGCCAACAGCAACCCCTGAGTGATTTCCTTACGGAAAGGATTGTCTTTCAGCTTCACCTTGCTCCAAAGAAAAGAGTGATACTCCTGAAACGATTGGGATTCCTCCGGAGTGATGTGAACGAAGGGCCGCTCCTTAATCATGAAAAACATAGGGAAAAGCTGTTGCATGGTAGGTATCACCATATCCATAAAATCCCTTGAGACGGCAATGAAAAGACCGGAAAAATCATCGGAACGCTCGCGTTGCAGAACAATCTGGTCGGGAAGAATAATACCCAACATACCTTCCCGCATTTCACATTGCTGCAGGTTGAGTTCCAGTTTGCACCACCCTTTCAAGCAGACAGTCAGGCAAGCAGCATTCAAACGGGTGGGATAAGAGCTCAAAGGCATGTCCTTGATATCATTAAAAATAGCAAAATCATTGCCGATGAAATCAATCATCGGCAAATGATGTATCTGGGAAATGTCTACATTCCGTATTCTCTTAGTATCCATGGTTTTTGTGCTTTGGCGACAAATGTAGGACTATTTTGCGGAATTTAGCTCTAAAAATTCTTAAATGGAAACTTTTAGTTCATTATCTTGAAACCGATAAAGAAGGTTCTCGGCTGCGTCGGTCCGTAGAAATAACCCGCATCGCGGAATTCCCCTTTATCCAGGTCTTTCTGGAAACTGTTGAAGATGTTCTGTACACCCGTGTTCAACTGGAGTTTGATATGGTCGTGAAGCACAAAGGTGTAGTTCAGCTTCACATTCAGGTCCAGGAATTGGGGAGTATGCTCCATGCGGTCTGAAGTGATATTACAGAAGGCACCCTCGGGAGCATCTTCCGGTGCGTAGTGCGGAACAATCATCTTTCCCGTATAGGTACCGGAAAGAGAGAAATCAAAATTCTTTACCGGTGCGGAGGAGAAAGTGAAGTACCCGTAATAATCAGGTGTACGGGGCATGCGCTTGGTGGTAAGGTCTTCTCCGTCCACCTTCGTCCAGGCTTCCTCATGGGTATAGCGGCTGCGCTGTGCCGTAAATCCGAGCTGGAACTGCGCCTCCTTGCCATGGGCAATCTTTACATCCAGATTGGCACCATATACGCGTGCACCGTTTCCGTTGCGGCGCTCCTTGATGACATCCCCTACTTCGTTCTTGCCGATATCTTCGAGCACAAAGACGTGGCGCAGGTCTGTATAGAAACCCTCCACCAGGATGTTTGCCTGCCAGTGTCCCAGATGGGCAGTCCAGTCCACCGAACCGCTGTAACTGTTGGAGCGTTCTTCACTCAGGTTATCGGCGAGTTTGATTTGGACTCCCTTGCCGCCTACTGCCGTCACGTGCAAGTCCTCATCGTATGCCTGCGGAGCGCGGAAACCGGTAGAGTAAGTCAAGCGTGCCTGAAAATCATCTGCCGGCTTGTAGAGCAGGTTGACGCGGGGGCTGAAAATAAGCTTGTCTATCAGGTTGTGTTTGTCCAGGCGGGCGCCGACCAGCATGGTCAGTACGTTCATCTTCCACTCATTCTGCACGAAGGCGCTGGCAATGCGGACATCCTGCTCCATGTCACGATGATAGCCGGTCATGATGTCGTGCAGGGAGTTGTTCTGATATTCCAGTCCGCCGGTGAAGGTGGCGGGGGCAAAGAAGCAGTTGTCCATATTGCCCACATACATGCCGCCGGCAACCCAGGTCAGGTCTTTCGTCTTGCCGTAGGCATTCATGTTCTTTTGGGCACCATAGTAGCTGTTGCGGTCGGTGTGCTGGATGGAGGTGTAAGCCGAAATCTTATGCTTGTACTCTTTCCAGAACAAATCATAACTCACGCCTCCGCTATTGATGATATGCTTGGTCTGCTCGGTGATGTCCGTCTCGTGCGGCTGCAAATCGAATTTGTTGCCTCCGCGACGAAGTTCGTTGGTGGTATGGTATTCCAGATTGATGCGGCTGAAATGCGTAGGACGGTAATAGGCGCGGAAGCCGAAAGTATTCATGTTCAGCTTGCCCAGCTCGGAAAAGCCATCGCCATCGCGGTCGTAGGGGTTGCGGTTGCGGTAACTCTCATAAAAGGCAATGCCGTAAGAGTTATCTTTGGCAACCAGCGACACATTGCCACCCATATATTGCTCCCAGGACTTGCCGTCCATATTGGAGAACATGCTCGATACCTGAAAGGAATTGTTGATGGGGTCTTTGGTTATAATATTGATAGTTCCTCCCACAGCATTGGCCCCAAACAAGGCAGAGCCTCCGCCACGCACCACTTCTACCCGTTCAATCATGTTCACGGGGATTTGCTCCAATCCGTACACACCGCTCAATGCACTGATGATGGGACGGCTGTTTATCAATATCTGCGAATACGGACCTTCCAAGCCATTGATGCGCACCTGGGGGAAACCACAGTTCTGGCAGTTGTTCTCCACACGCAAGCCCGATTGGTAGTTCAGTGTCTTGGCAAGGTCGGTGGAGTTGACCATCTCGAACAATTTGGTACTCATCACATTTACAACTACCGGAGCTGCCTTGCGGCTTACCTCGTTGCGGTTGGCGGATACCACCACTTCATCGGTCATGAAACTCTCCTCTTCCATCGGGAAATGTATGACGGCAGTAAAGTCCTTGCTCACCGTCACCTCCTTCTCTTGGGTCTTGTAACCCACTGCCGACACACGGAGCTTGTATTTTCCCGCCGGAAGCTTGCGGAACTCAAATTGTCCTTCTTCATTGGAAACCGTTCCCTGACCACTGCCGATAATCAAAACCGTGGCATACGGTATATTTTCCTCCGTACCTTTCACTATCACATGGCCGGAAATCATATTGCCTTCTTTTATAGGATTTACGGCAAAAGCTACGCTGGCACTTACCACTGCAAGTACCAACGCCAAAATGTATTGTTTCATCAAATTAGCGCTCTAAATAAAAAAAATAATTCAAGTCTGAAAAAAGATAATCATCCGAGATGCCGCACTTCGTTCACTGAAATGCCGGACTTCGAGACTAAAATGCCTGGTATCTACATACAAAAAATCCAGGCGTTTTTAAACCTAATGACTATGAAAAAAGAGCGGGAGGAGCGCGAAGGGAAAGGGTACGTATCACTTCCCCCTTAACAGTAGGTGTTGCCGGTTTGGCTCTGAGCATGGCCAGCAAAGGACGCATCGGGTGCTGAACCTCATACACATCCACCCCGGAAGAGTAGAATGCCGACAAATGCCCGATGACCAGAAGGGAAGTCTGGGAGTGAGAGTGTGTGCCATGAAAAGGGTGCGAGTGCGTTATCATCACCCCATTCACATAATGGACGTGAGTGAACGCGGTGATGCTTGCCTGGTACATGATAAACAGTACCAGCAAGCTCAATGCGCCTATATTTTTTTTCTTCTGCTTCACGTCCAAAAACTTACATTATAGATTCTGAGCCGCAAAGATAGTGAATTATTCTTTAACTTTGCCAAACAAGAACTCATAATCACGCATGGAAGCCGGAGCCACCCATTCTTCGGGAATAAACTTCCACTGATTCAGCGCACGCGGTTCAATCACCTTCTTTCGCTCGATGTACTGCATCAGATAATAGCGTAAGTCCTTATCCGTAGAGTGGATGATGCGCTCCTTCAATTCATCCTGCGAGATGCCGGAACCCTTTGTCAGCAATTCGCCGCCACCGTTTCCGCGATAAGAATTCACCGCTACCTTATACATTTTATCCATATCGAACGGGGTACCGTCTGCCATACTGAGAATGGCTACCTTCTCCCCATCCGGCTTGGTCACATCCACCGTGTAGATAATACCCGCCGCAGAATCGAAGTTGAAGCTGAAATTCTTGAATGAGGCCCTATCCGTAGCACCTTCGCGGCGCTTCTCACGGAAGAGAAGGATATGGTCGTCCGGAGACTTCATCCGATTGGTCCACAAATCATACGACATCTCCAAGGCATCGCGTATCTCCTTCCCCGTCAGACGCATGGTGTAAAGCATATTTTCGTACTTATACAGATTGAACATATCGTTCACAAAAATGTCTCCTTTACGGATTTCCGTATCATAGGACAAAGGAGCCGCAAAAGAAATATCCGCTCCGCTGATTGCCAACTGCAATTCGTGGATAAGGTCTATAAAAGCGGAAGAACCGAAATAGGCAGGACGTGTGGAGATAGTCTCGGTAAAGGAACCAATTTTCTTGGAAACAAAATTCTGCACAGCTTCATTTTCGGGGGCAAAGCGTTGCATGAACTCTTCGCTGACGCCGTAGTCTTGCGTATCGGACAGTATGCCGTCTATCTTCTTGTCTATAACTTTACCATCACGCAGTTTCAAGGTTATATCCACATTACTCACAACAACACCGTTGCTGGCAGGGTCCATCACCAGTACCGAGTCACCGGCTATGTTGCACACCCTCTTGCATTCGCGCGCATGGTCGTGCCCCATCAGGACAATATCGAATCCCGGCACGTTGCACGCCACTTCCACCGAAGCGTTTTCGCGATACTTGCCTCCCATCAGCTGGGCATCCTGGCCGGCATGGAACATACCGATAACCAAATCAGGCTTTTCCTGCTCACGGATAATCTTCATCCATTTGCGGGCAGTCTCCTCCATATCGTCGAAACGCAGCCCTTTCCACAGATTCTCTGAAAGCCATACGGGGATGGCAGGAGTTATCATACCGAGAACCACAATTTTCACTCCGTCACGTTCCAGCACCTCATAGGGTTTGAAATGGGTTTCTCCGGTAGCAGTATCCACAATATTGGCACCCAATATCGGAAAACGGCAGTCACCTGCCCAACGGTCGAAAACGGTACGGCCGGTCTCTACGTCATGGTTACCCATATTACCGGCATTATACCCCATGAAATTCATCATCTCCGCTGCCAGATGAGGGGCAACGGTATCTATGTAATTATAATAATAGGCTGTGGGCTGTCCCTGCAGAATGTCGCCATTGTCCAAAAGAATCAGGTTTTCGCCATAAGCCTCACGTTCTTTTTGCACCAAAGCATGCACACGTGCCAGACTGCCGGTTGCCTCCCGGCGGCGTATAAAGTCGTAGGGATAGTAGTTGCCGTGTATATCACTGGTCTGTACGACTTTCAGTTTCACCTCTCTTTCCTGCGCAGGCAGTATGCTTGTCAGGACAAAAATCCAGATAAAAAAACAACTAAATCTTTTCATTATATATCCTTATTTCTTGTCGGTTCTTATAAGTTCATAGGGTGGGTAAACATAAACCGCGCTCCATCCGTATAGGCAGGATCTATCCAAATCTCGCCGCCCCACTTCTCAACGGTCAGCTTACAGATGGACAGGCCCAAGCCGGTTCCCTGCACATATTCGTTCAGCTTCTCGAAACGTTCGAATACCCGTTTCTGTTTGTCCAAAGGAATGCCGCAACCGGTGTCGGTCACCGAAAATACTGCTACATTCCCTGCTGTATCCAGTTCCAGCTTCAAGGTTATCGTGCCTTCTTTTGTAAACTTGTCCGCATTGGAAAGCAGATTTATCACAACCTGCTGTAAACGCTGCACATCCGTCCGCATCTCCACTACCTCACGTTCACACTCAAATAAGAATTGATTGGTCGACCTGCGTGCCTGGGCCACGGAAGCTACTACCTGCTGGCATATCTGCACTACATTGCAGCTCTCCAAAGAAAGGATGACGCGGTCGGCCTCCAAACGGGACACATCCAATATGTCATTGATTAGCCGAAGCAGCAAATCAGAGTTGGTCCTGATAATCTCGAAATAGCCACGCTGTTCTTCTTCCGAGGCTCCTCCGGCAGACAGCACGTCCGAGAAGCCCACAATCGCATTCAATGGAGTACGGATTTCGTGGCTCATATTGGCAAGGAAAGCACTCTTCAGGCGGCTGGATTCTTCGGCACGGTCCTTTGCTTCGCGCAAGGCACCTTCGGATACCTCCAGTTCATCCTTCAACTTCTTTGTATGATAATAAAAGTAAAGGGAAACGAACAAACCGCCCAACAGCACCAACAGAACAGCACCGACCGACCAGATATGATACTTGTACTGTTCGTAGAAAGAAGGGGTTACGTTCAGCATCTTTACCGGCTGCGGAAGGCCGGTGATATTCAGTTTCTTTTCCTTCACAAGTTTACCGTCCAGTATGGTCTCATTCGGAATGATTTCCATATGGGTCTCACTATCCTGCGAGGTGGTCAGCAGGCGGTAGGACTGTCTTGCCATCTCCTTGCCCAAAGCACGGTAGGCAGGAACGACACCTGCCACAGCCCAATATCCCAAGCCTACGGAACTGAGCGAGAAAGTGGGCAAAGTGGGAGCTGCTTCCATCATGGCGTAGGTTGCATTCCGCATGAAGTAACCATCGTTCATGTCCACACGCCATGTCCCCATCAATATAGCTGTATTTTCCGGTAACTCATACAATCTGTCACAAATGGTATATATGGTATGGACGCGTCCGTCCAGCAGAATCAGGTTGAGTTCCGGAAACTTCTGCATCTCCTTCACTACATAGGCTTGCATGGCAACGCCGCCATAACTGTTGTCTGAGACAAAAGCGATATTCTTGGTGCCGGGATACATCTGCTTTATCATATTGATGTTGGCCTCCACATCATACTCATAAACGAAGCCAGCCTTGATAGGCGAACTGGGGAAATCCGTGAAGAAGTCGACGGATTCGGGCATCCAGGTCTTCAGGTCAACGGTATCACCCGGCAGCAATATGGCGTTCCGGCTGGACAGTGCACTCACTACCGGAGTATTGCCGCATATGGAGTCTTCCAGAGAAAGATAGGCAGCCCAGGCTTCCTGCCCTATAAGTACAATCAGCGCCGGACTTTTATCACCTTGATATTTAGCCAACAGCTCAGCCATTCTCCTCTCCCAAAGAGGGGATTCGGAAAAACTCTTGCAGTTCATGTTCTCCAATGCGATGGTGTTTGTCCCGCCCAGGCGTTGGAACTCCTCCATAAAGTCGGAGATGTTGCCGGAAGTACGGCCGGCATCCGGATTATAGGAACTGATAATCAGTACCGGATGCTCTCCCGTAATAGAAAAAGCGGGCAAAAGGCAACAGAAAAGCGCTACCATGCATGGTAATATTGTACGATATATGTGTTTCAATTGATTGATTCGTTTAATTGCTCCATAGCTTTGACAAATATAGATAAAAGTTGGAACCTAAAGAAAAAACAACAATTGTTTTTTTGTACTTTTGGCACCTATTATAAAATGAGATACAAAATGATACAAGATTTTCATCGAATGATATCTGCCGCTCTCGGCATATCAGAAAGACAAATAAGCCAGACCCTCGGCCTGCTGGAAGACGGAGCGACAATCCCTTTCATCAGCCGTTACCGCAAGGAAGCAACGGGAGGACTGGACGAAGTGCAGATTGAAGCTATCCAGACGCAATATGAGAAACTGAGCGAAACCGCCAAACGTAAAGAAACCATCCTGAACACCATACAGGAACAAGGTAAACTGACCGCCGAACTTCAGAAGCGCATCGAGGAGACTTGGGACAATACCCTACTGGAGGACATCTACCTCCCCTACAAGCCCAAACGGAAAACACGTGCCGAAGCAGCCCGTCAAAAAGGACTGGAACCCCTCGCCACCCTGCTGATGCTGCAACGTGATCCTCATCCGGAGGAACGCGCCGCCAATTACGTGAAAGGAGACGTGAAGAACGTGGAAGATGCACTGAAAGGTGCCCGTGACATCATAGCCGAGCATGTTAGCGAAGACGAACGTGCCCGAAACAGCGTGCGCAACGCATTTGCCCGCCAAGGCATACTGACCGCCAAAGTAGTGAAAGGCAAAGAAGAGGAAGCGACCAAATACCGTGACTACTTCGACTGCTCCGAATCGTTGAAGCGATGCAACTCCCACCGCCTGCTCGCCATCCGGCGTGCCGAAGCGGAAGGCCTGCTGAAAGTCAGCATCAGCCCGGACGATGAGGAGTGCGTGGAACGGCTGGAACGCCAATTCGTGCGGAGCAACAACCCCTGCGGACAGCAAGTGGCAGAAGCCGTGCAGGATTCCTACAAACGCCTATTGAAGCCATCCATAGAGACGGAATTTGCCACGCAAAGTAAGGAACGTGCTGATGAGGAAGCCATCAAGGTATTTGCCGAAAACCTCCGTCAGTTGTTGCTGGCTTCACCACTGGGGCAAAAGCGTGTGATGGGTATAGACCCCGGATTTCGTACGGGTTGTAAAGTTGTGTGCCTCGATGCACAAGGAAATCTGCTCCACAATGAGAACATCTACCCCCACCCTCCGGTCAGCAAGCAGAAAGAGGCATTTGCCAAGCTGCAAATGATGATAGAGTCTTATAAGATAGATGCCGTTGCCATAGGTAACGGAACTGCCAGCCGCGAGACGGAGGAGTTCTTGAAACATCAGCGCTTCAACCGCGACATACAGATATTCATCGTCAGCGAGCAGGGAGCTTCCATCTATTCGGCCTCTAAAATTGCACGGGACGAGTTTCCCGACTACGACGTCACCGTACGCGGTGCTGTGTCCATAGGCAGACGACTGATGGACCCGCTGGCAGAGTTGGTAAAGATTGACCCGAAATCTATTGGTGTGGGGCAATACCAGCATGATGTGGACCAAACCAAGCTGAAAAAATCACTGGACCAGACCGTAGAAAACTGTGTAAACCTGGTAGGTGTCAACCTGAACACCGCAAGCAGCCATCTGCTGACCTACATCTCGGGATTGGGTCCGCAGCTGGCACAGAACATTGTGAACTATCGTACCGAAAACGGTGCCTTCACCTCGCTCAAGGAACTGATGAAAGTACCTCGTATGGGTGCCAAGGCGTTTGAGCAATGTGCCGGCTTCCTACGCATTCCGCAGGCAAAGAATCCGCTGGACAATACTGCCGTACACCCGGAAAGCTATTGCATCGTAGAACAGATGGCAAAGGACTTGGATTGCAGCGTAGCCGAGCTGATAGCCAGCCGGGAGCTGCGTCTGAAGATTAATCCGGAACGCTACCTCTCCCCCACCGTGGGCATGCCGACACTGAAAGACATCCTGCAAGAGCTGGACAAGCCCGGACGTGACCCACGCGGACCGATAAAAATATTTGAATTTGATAAGAACGTGCGCACCATCAACGACCTGCGCGAAGGCATGGAATTGCCCGGCATCGTAGGAAACATCACCAACTTCGGCGCATTTGTCGATATAGGCATCAAGGAAAACGGACTGGTACACCTCTCCCAACTCGCCGACAGATTCATATCAGACCCTAATGAAGTAGTGTCCATTCATCAACATATACGCGTAAAGGTACTCAGCATAGATATGGACCGGAAACGCATACAGCTGACAATGAAAGGAGTGGAACAGAATTAGTGATTAGGGATTAATGATTAATGGTTAGTGGTTAATGGTTTCTGTATTAATCATTAATCCCTAATCACTAATCCCTTATAATAGTGTCTTAAGATAATTACTGTACCAAGCACTAAAAGTAGTGAACACAGAATAGAGCCTTCGAACCCGAAAGTTCCTCCATTTATCAGATTTTCTTCCGGAAAGTGAAGAATCAGCAGATTCTCATTGCTAAATTCATTTCCACTGACTTTATATCCCAAAACAGAACCTTGAATCCAGTTCCAGAACCAATGCAAGGCAATGGGGAAACAGAGGTTGCGCGTGTATATATAGGAAGCTCCCAAGAAACAACCCGCCAGCATGATATTCAAAAACGGGACGAAGGCAAAGCTGGGATTGAAAAGATGCATCAACGAAAATAACACCGCAGAGATAAGCAATGCCACAAACTTATTGACGCCTCCATCCAGCATACGCCCTAAAATGAAACCGCGTCCAATAACTTCTTCCGTAACTGCCACTAAAAAATAAAGCAAAAGACTCGACAACAACGAAATGGGAGAAAACAAGACCCCTGCCACTTCCACAGCCCCCAACAATAAAGACAAGCCAAAACCAACTGCATACAAGAACACGACAAACAAAGCTCCGTTCAGCAGGCTTCTACCCCATCCCTTCAAAGACAAGCCCAAGCCCGAAAAAGGAAGCTTCCTGAAGCCCAGCACCATACAAGCGGCAATAAGCCCACTAGCCAACATCAAGGCTTCATTCAACATCATTAAATAGACGCTCATCCCACCAGCTTGTGTCTTCAACTCAGGGAAAGCAATCGCAAAAGGTATGGCAAACAAAAACAGAAAAATCACAAAAAGTACAGTAAACAGTACTATATCAACGAATGCCAGCCAAATACGTTTTGTTTTACTCACAGCAACACACTCTTCCTTCACCGTTTCTTCCGTCTCCATTTGTATCTCATTTTGATTAATATCCGACAAAAATAATAATAAAAAGAAAAAACTTCACGTATTCCTGCCGGTTTCTTCTTATATTTGAAAAATCAATCTGGAATCGACAAACATGAAACTTAGAAAAATACTTTTAGCCGTTGCCGGACTGGCGTTAATGCTGAATGCCTCGGCACAAAAATCCCAAAGATACTACGTGGCCAAACCCGGCACCCTGGTGGAACTGACGACAGAAGCGGAAGCCAATGAAATCACCCAACTGACCCTGCAGGGCAAGCTGAATGCCGTAGATTTCAGGCATCTACGGGATGAATTCAAAAACCTGCAACTGCTGGACATTTCCAATGCCTCCATCAGCATGTATGCAGGCAAGAACGGGACTTATCCAAACCGTTTTTATGTATATCCTGCCAATTGCATTCCGGCATATGCCTTCTGCAAGCAAATGGACAACAGTACATTTGTAGGTAAGGAGACGCTGACCAGGATTATCCTTTCCGACAAGACCAAGAACATCGAAGATGCTGCCTTTAAGGGATGCAAAAATCTCAAGATATGCCAGATACGGAAGAAAACGGCTCCCAATCTGTTGTCCGAAGCATTGGCCGATAGCGTTACAGCCATATTTGTTCCATTGGGATGCAGTGACTCCTACCGTACCAAAAAGAAATGGGAGACCTTTGCATTCATTGAAGGAGAACCACTGACAGTAAATGTGCAGATTGGTAAAATGGGCAGCCTTGCCAGCGAACTGTTAAGAGCCGGATTTCAGCCCAAAGACGTTAACTTTCTGACCGTTGAAGGAAAAATGGACGAAGCCGACTTCACATTGATACGCGACTATATGCCCAATCTGGTTTCCATCGACATGACCAACAGTAATGCCACTGCAATTCCCGACTATACTTTCACCCAAAAGAAGTATCTGCTGAACGTACGGCTCCCGCAAGAGCTTAGAAGCATCGGACAGCGTGCATTCAGTGGCTGCGGTCGTTTGTGCGGCACGCTGGTGCTTCCTGCTAGTGTAACCGCCATTGAGTACGGAGCATTTATGGGATGCGACAACCTGCGCTATGTGCTTGCCACGGGGAATAAGATTACCACGCTGGGCGACAACCTTTTCGGCGAAAGCCAAGGCAAAATTATATATAAGGAGAAACAATAACCCAGACTATTCCCCGCCTTAATAAGAACAAAGAGACTCTTTTAATAGCAAAAGAAGGTGTGTTAGAATGATTTTTAGCTATCATTCTAACACACCTTCTTCTTTTTTTCAATATCGCACAAGCCTTTATTAAACAAAAAAGATATGAAAGAAGAATCGTTCCATCATGGCAGAAATATTGTTCCACCGTGGTGAAAAAATCGTTCCACCATGGTGGAACGATTTTTTCCTCATGATGGAACGATTTAAAATATGCTTATTTAGTCCTTAGCTTCCGTTATCACTTTGTTGCGTACATACGTGCACGCAACTCCTTAATGTGGTCTGAAGTGATGTATTCGTCATACTCCATCATCTTGTCGATAATACCGTTCGGAGTCAATTCGATGATACGGTTGGCAACCGTCTGAATGAACTCGTGGTCGTGGGATGAGAAAAGGATATTGCCTTTATAGGTCTTTAGATTATTGTTGAATGCCTGGATAGACTCCAAGTCGAGGTGATTGGTAGGTGTATCCAGAATCAAGCAATTGGCATTGCGCAGCTGCATACGTGCAATCATGCAACGCATCTTCTCACCTCCCGACAATACGCTTGCTTTCTTCAGCACCTCCTCGCCGGAGAACAGCATACGTCCCAGGAAGCTCTTCATATAGACTTCATTGCCTTCACCGAACTGGCTCAACCAGTCCACCAGATTCAGGTCTGTATTAAAGAATGCAGTATTGTCCAGCGGCAGGTAAGCGGTGGTAATAGTCACACCCCAGTTGAAAGTACCTGCATCCGGTTTCATATTCTCGTTGATAATCTCGAACAGGGCGGTCATGGCACGCGGGTCGTGCGAAAGGAATACAATCTTGTCTCCCTTCTCTACGTTGAAGTTGACGTCGCGGAACAGCACCGTACCATCTTCCAGCGTTTTCGTCAAACCGGAAACTTCCAGAATCTGATTACCCGGTTCGCGTTCGGGCGTAAAGATGATGCCCGGATACTTACGTGATGACGGCTTGATTTCTTCTACATTCAGTTTCTCCAACATCTTCTTGCGGCTGGTAGTCTGCTTGCTCTTTGCCACATTGGCACTGAATCGGCGGATAAACTCTTCCAGCTCTTTCTTCTTCTCCTCGGCCTTTGCCTTCTGGTTCTGCTGCTGACGGAGCGCCAGCTGGCTGGACTCGTACCAGAAGCTATAGTTACCGGCAAAGAGGTTAATCTTTCCGTAGTCGATGTCCACCGTATGCGTACAAACGGAGTCGAGGAAGTGACGGTCGTGGCTTACCACCAGCACCGTATGCTCAAAGTTGGAGAGGTACTCTTCCAGCCAAGTCACGGTCTCCATATCCAAGTCATTGGTAGGCTCGTCCAGCAGCAAGTTATCAGGATTTCCATAGAGAGCTTGCGCCAGCATGACACGCACCTTTTCCTTGTTGTTCAACTCACCCATCAACAGATAATGCTTGTCTTCCTTGATACCCAAACCACTCAACAAGGCGGCAGCATCGCTTTCGGCATTCCAGCCGTCCAACTCGGCAAATTTCTCTTCCAATTCGGAAACCTTCAGCCCATCCTCGTCTGTGAAATCCTCTTTGGCATACAGCACTTCACGCTGCTTCATGATGTCCCACAACACCGTGTGTCCCATCATCACCGTGTCCATCACCGTAAAAGCATCCCACTTAAAGTGGTCCTGGCTCAAAACGGAAAGACGCTCTCCCGGAGCCAGCATGATGGAGCCCGTTGTAGGGTCCAGCTCCCCGGAAATCGTTTTCAGGAAAGTAGATTTTCCGGCACCGTTGGCACCGATGATACCATAACAGTTACCACTTGTAAACTTCAGGTTTACGTCATTGAACAACACTCTTTTACCAAACTGTACTGAGACATTAGAGACTGTAATCATCTTTATATTTACGATTTATTTATTTACAATTTACTATTTAATACCTATTAGTCTGCGAATTGCGAGTGCAAAGATAGTTATTTTTCCATGAATAGACACAGAGAAGCGCTGTCAATCTGACATAAAAGTATTACCTTTGCAGCGTTTTCGGCAAAAACATCTATTTTGGCAAAGTTTTTGCTGGGGCACTGGTATCGTATTAACTTAAACCCTTAACAGCAATGAAAGCAAAATCATTTTACAAGAATAATAAGCATAACAATATGAATCCGAAAGAAAAAGAAAACAACCAGGAAGAGGAGCTGAAAACTCAAGCTACTCCCAACGAATGTGACGAAGAAACTGTCGGACAAGAAACTTCACAAGAAAACGAAGCTCCCCTGACGGAAGAAGAAAAGCTCGCCCAGGAACTGGAAAAGGCCAATGAACAGATTGAAGAGCAGAAGGACAAATACCTGCGCTTATCTGCCGAGTTTGACAATTACCGCAAACGTACCATGAAGGAGAAGGCAGAACTCATCCTGAACGGTGGTGAAAAGAGTATCAGCAGTATCCTACCCATTGTGGATGACTTTGAACGCGCCCTCAAAAACATGGAGACAGCTACCGATGTAGCTGCCGTAAAAGAAGGCGTTGAACTTATCTACAACAAATTCATGTCTGTATTGGGACAAAACGGCGTTAAGGTGATAGAGACAAAGGAACAACCGCTCGACACAGACTATCACGAAGCCATCGCCGTGATTCCGGCACCCAATGAAGCACTGAAAGGCAAAATTCTGGACTGCGTACAAACCGGTTACATCCTAAACGACAAAGTGATCCGTCATGCCAAAGTGGTAGTCGGAGAATAACATAAAACTGTATGGAAAAAAGAGATTACTACGAAGTATTGGAAGTCGAAAAGACAGCAACGGTAGAAGAAATAAAGAAAGCCTATCGCAAAAAAGCCATCCAATATCATCCGGACAAGAATCCGGGCGACAAAACAGCCGAAGAGAAATTCAAGGAAGCGGCAGAGGCATACGACGTACTAAGCAATCCGGACAAGCGTGCCCGCTACGATCAGTTTGGCCATGCCGGACTGGGTGGTGCCGCCGGTAATGGTGGTCCGTTCGGCGGCTTCAGTGGAGGCATGTCCATGGACGACATCTTCTCCATGTTCGGTGATATCTTTGGTGGACACAGTGGAGGAGGTTTTGGCGGTTTTGGAGGTTTCGGCGGAAGTGGCGGCACACAACAACGCCGTTACCGTGGTTCGGACTTGCGTGTCAAGGTAAAACTGAACCTCAAGGAGATCTCTACCGGTGTGGAAAAGAAATTCAAGCTGAAGAAATACGTGCCTTGTACCCACTGTCATGGCACGGGAGCCGAAGGCGACGGCGGCGCCGAAACCTGCCCGACCTGTAACGGTAGCGGCACGGTAATCTCGGCACCATGCAAACAAGAACCACTTGCCCAACTTGTGGCGGTGAAGGCAAAATCATCAAAAACAAGTGTAAGGAATGTGCCGGTGAAGGTATTGTATACGGTGAAGAAGTAGTAACCGTAAAAATCCCGAAAGGTGTCGCAGAAGGTATGCAGCTCTCTATGGGAGGAAAAGGAAATGCAGGCAAGCACAACGGTATGCCGGGAGACCTGCTGATTCTTGTAGAAGAAGAACAAGACCCGAACCTGATACGCGACGAAAATGACTTGATTTACAACCTGCTCCTCAGCTTCCCGACAGCAGCCTTGGGTGGTGCGGTAGAAATTCCCACGATTGATGGAAAGGTGAAAGTAAAAATTGACTCAGGTACGCAACCGGGAAAAGTACTCCGCCTGCGCGGCAAAGGTTTACCCAGCGTGAACGGGTACGGCACGGGAGATTTGCTGGTAAATGTCAGCGTATATGTACCCGAAACGCTGAGCAAGGATGAGAAGAAAACATTGGAGGAAATGGAAGAATCTGATAACTTCAAGCCAAACACTTCGATTAAGGAGAAAATATTCAAGAAGTTCAAGAGCCTGTTTGACTAATAACATGGTACATAAAGAAGCCTCCCGATATTTTATTGTATATCGGGAGGCTTCTTTGTTTTATCAAAAAAATATTAAAGTTCCAACATCCGCTTCATAAAAGCCTTTATTCCCTCCACATCAGAAGTCTGAGGAGCCCATGAAGCCAAATCCTCTGAGGGTAGAGGCTGATATGGGCCTTTTTTAATTTCAAAAATAACGGTGCCTGACTCCAAGGCAATAATACTATGCCACGTATTAGAAGGAATCTCCAGACCATATTTACCTTCCGAAGGATTGAGGCATACCTTATCTGTTACATTACCGGCATCATCATAAAAAAATGCCAGCAGACTTCCACGCAAAACCAGATAAGTTTCTTCCTTATCTGTATGACGGTGAGGAGGAAGATAAGTTCCTGGTTCCAAAGCATTCAGCAACCGATGAATAGGGGCATCCATAGACGCATGAAAATTATAATTCATACGTAAACGGGAATTCTCCTTGGCTTGTGAAGTAACGGTATCCAGCAGCTCTTCTGTTATCAGCTTCATCATAACCTCAGCAATTGAGCAAACTTGGCAGGAAGTTCTGCTTTACCCGCTTCAATAGACAAACTTTTTCCTTCTTTATCTAGTAATATAGCAGCCTTCTGCGAGGAAGCCAATGAGGCAACTTCCGCCACATTACCAGCAACAAACAAGCATCCGGAAAAAAGAGGGGTAATCACCTTCCGGGTATGCCCTTTCCATTTTACAAACACAGCCTGCATCGGGCAATATGTAGTATATCCCGCAGCATTCAAACGCTGCATCAACTTATGTTCAGACTTAGGTGCTGTGTACAATGCATGCCAGCACATCATATCATTATCCGTCATCATATTGTTTGCTTTTTCCATCCCTTTAATAAATCTTTTACAAATAATATCCATCCCACACTGCCGACACCTGCCAAGAACATGAAGCCGATCAAAATCATCAATTTATTGGGCTTTGCAGGCTTCAAAGGTACCGTAGCCGGCTGGACAACCGTATATACCGGTGTAATCTCCTGCACCTTAGCTCTTGCCATCTGCAATTGTTGAGACACTTGTGTATATACTTGATAGGCTAAATTCATTTCATTCTGTAAACGCTCTTGCTCTGCGCGATAACTCAGTAATATTATATTCTGGTTTGCATCTACAAAATTTGCGTATTTCTTCTGGGCATCCTCATAACTGGCCTTTGCTTCTCCATAAAGTTTTTCGGTAAATGCCAAATCATGACGAGCCTTATTAGTCCGATAATCTGTGATGTAGTTCTGCAGGCAATGCATCACGGTATCCGTCAGCGAAGCAGATATCAAAGGATCCTGCATAGTAACAGACAAGGTTGTCACACCTGTCTTTTTGTCTACGGAAACAGAGATACGTTTACTTAAAGCATCTGCAATGGCAGACTCATCTCTAGTAAGACGAAAAGGATCCAGCTTTGCATCCCCCTCTTCCGGTTCATCCTTAAACAAAGACAATGTCCATCCTAACACCTTAAAAGGAGCGGAGAAAATTGCACTCCACCAAGGAGAACGCTGTTCTTCTTTCAAATAAGCATATAAAGTCGTGTCTACTTTTGCTTTCTGATCCTTGACTTTAACATCGAACAGTTCAATCAGAAAAGGAGTAGAACTTACAATATCAGGATAAAGTTCGGGTGACAAAGCATCTTCACCAGAAGAAGTACCCAAATTGATACCCGCCATGGCTGCAAGGGCTCCCATACTTCCGCCACCAGATTTACCACCACTCTCCGGAGCCAACGTCACACTTGTAGAATACTCCTTAGGAATACTAAATGCAACAACCAGTCCAACAAGGGCAGCGATACCACACGCCTTAAAAACCAATTTGCGACTAGCCCATACTTTCTGGGCCAGTTCTATCAAATCTATTTCTTGTTCCTCAGGTTGTGGAGAGGTTATGTTTTGTATTCTTTCTTCGCTCATAATTCAAATTACTTAAAGAGATTAACCATAGTCGCAATCATCGCTGCAATAGAAGCTGTCGTACTTCCCATTCCCAGAATTTCAGCAGTAGTCATCTTCTTTTTCTGTTCTTTACTTGGAACAATTATTTCACAACCAGGTTCAATGGCTTTCTTGTTCCCTGCTTTTAAACGAGAAACTGTACCATTCATGTATATTACATAGACCTTACGTTTCTTGGCATCATTACCAAAACCACCAGCCTGGTTGATGTAATATTTCAAGCTTTCACCCTTTTTATATAAAACTGTATTCGGATACATTACAGCACCGTTGATTTTCACTGTACTTACGTACTCCGGAACAAATAATACATCTCCCTCGCGAAGCACCATATCAGCATCTGAACCAGGATTTTTCAAGGCCTCTCCCAGATTTATACCTACAGAATAGGTATCGGACAAATCCAATCTTTTTACAGATATGGAATCTCCGCCTCCCGCTTGCGCCATACGCAGAGCATCTTCCTTACGGCGGAATTCTTCTTCGGTCATCCTACGTATAAGACGCGCTCCTTTTATATAAGCATCGGGAGTTACTCCACCAGCCTTAGCTATCAAGTCACTCAAACGTTCATTCTTTTTCGATAGTGCATAATTACCGCTAAAAAGGACTTCTCCACCCACCATAACATTCTGTTGTTTAAAATAGGACGGACTCTTACGAACATAAATTTCATCAAAAGGCTCAAGATGGAAATCCTGGCTTCCTTCTCCCACCAATAAGCCATCTTTCAAATCAAAAGAGAAATTCTGGCCTACTGTAGTACTGAAAGATGTACTCTTCGGATCTTTCATGCGCCGTGCAACTTCAACCTTTGTTGTAGCCGCCGCCTCCAACAAGCCACCAGCCTGCAACACCAAATCCTCTACTGTCATTTTATCAGAATAGAGATATGTACCCGGATTGGCAACTTCACCATGAATGGTAAGTGTAGCTTCTTCCTTCAAGTCATGAATACTTGGAATATATAAAATGTCATTCTTCTGCAAAGGAATATCTGCAGCCGTCCCGTTCAGCAAACCTTTCACATCTACTTGTATAACCTCATGCGACAAGTCTTCAAGTTCACGATCGATTATAGCACGGTTTAAGAATGCATCTCCGCGAAGTCCTTCCGCTTTCTTAATCAGCTGCTTCACTGTATTCATCGTACCGTCCAACTGATACAAACCTTCACGATATACAGCACCGCGGATTTCCACACGATTCTCAAAACGCTGTAAAACGGAATCAACCGTTATCTTATCACCGTCATCTACGCGGAATACGGAATAATCCATCTCATCCACATTATAAATTTGATGCTCACGTCCACTTTTACGGATTATACGTAATGCTTTCTTATAAGCATCACCCGTAAAACCACCTGAATACTTCAATAATGTACCTACGGTTTCAGTGGGTTTCATTTCATAAAACATCGGACGTTTTACCTTACCTAATATCTGTACCAGTGACTGGTAAGGATCCACAAGAATTACATCACCATCCTGCAGACGGATGTCATCCTTCATTTTTCCTTTCATAAGTAAATCGTAAACATCCAAATCCGCTATTGTATTTCCATTGCGAATCACTTTAATACTGCGCAAACTACCAATCGGGTTCACACCACCTGCACGATATAAAGCATGAAATACGGAAGCAAATGATGAGAGGGTATAAGTTCCGGGCACCACAACTTCACCCATAACGTTTACTTGAATAGAACGTATTTCTCCTAATGTCAGTTTAACTTGGGTAGACGGAACATTTCCGGTTACTCCAGAATATATTCTGGCAAATTCTTGTTTCAAATAATTATTGGCTTCCTTTACAGTTTTGCCACTCAGATAAACCGGTCCTAAATTATTCACAAGAATACTTCCTTCCGGAGAGATTGTTTGTCGAATCGTTGTTTCAGAAGCTCCCCACACATCAATAATCACCTCGTCACCAGGCCCCAGACGATAATTCTCGGGAGTAGCAACATTCACATTGGGTTCGAAAGTCAAATTATCGTTAGTAAAAATATTATGACCATAAATTTGCGAAGTCGGATCCTCTGTTTCCTTCTCTTGAGACAAGGAACGATTATCCATCATTTGTAAAGAATCCCCTGCAACATCCGTTTGTCTGGCAGAATAAGTTTCCGAAGTTGTACGCAGCCCTTTGACTACGCCACTCATTTCACCACGTTGACGAGAACGCTTCTCATCTTGGGTATTGCTCTGCGGACTTCCAGATTTAGAGTTTTCATACTTTTTCTGAATTCTTTCAACTTGTTCCTTTGTCACTCCCCGCCGCATTAATTCAGTAGTAATCTGCTTTTGATTTTTGCCCATCTGCTGAGCGCTTTTTACATACTGAACAACCTGATCATCTGACATCTGCTGAGCAAAAGCTACCCCTGACAAAGTAAATACCAAAAAGAATAGTGTTATTAATCTACGCATAAGATATTCTGATTAATCTTTTGAGTTCTTGTAATAAATATAAATCGGGCACAAAGGTAATATATTATTTTTATAATATACATTTATTCCACCTCTAAGTTTCAGAAAAAGCATTAAAAAGCTGTCACTTTCACGTCTTTTCATTGGGTAGAAGAAAGCGGGAAAATTGGCACTATTTTTTTCATTAGTCCAATCAAAATAGCCTTTTTTTCAGTATAACTATGTTGCACCAAGGCCAGCACTTCTTCCCGCACATGTTCATAATCATCAACAGATGCCTTTTCACGCTTTATCTTTTCACTGATTACAGAATCCAAAAGTCCATCCCCAGGCCCTCCCACAATGTACACTTCTCCCCCATCCCCCATGACTCCCACTTCCAGGGTGAGCATACAAGCTTCAGACAAGGTAATCAAACAATGAGTATTCGTCGGATACACCTCACCCAAACGTACTATGAACATATCAGTTTCCCCTGTGTCGCGTTTCAACCTGCAATCAGATGATTGCACATATATTTCCGCCACACGCTTACTATATTCCATAGCATTTTCCGGATGACGTGCATTAGCAGCAGATATCATAACCATACGGGACACTCTATACTTTACCGCCAGGTCTGCAATATTCACTGTCCCCGATATATTCGTTTGAATTGCCTCCGACACAAAATCATCCATCAGTTGTACATGCTTATAAGCAGCAGAATGAAAAACAAGTTGAGGACGTGTTTCTTCAAATATAGCCTCCATACGCGTACGGTTAGCAACATCTGCAACCAATACACGGACCTCCAGATTCTTCCAATGATCAGACAATTCCAACTGTACATCATACAATGGGGATTCTGCCTGATCTACCAGAATCAACTTATAAGGATTGAAAGAGGCTACCTGACGCATAATTTCACTACCGATAGAACCGGCAGCACCAGTTATCATCACCCGTTTTCCTTCCAGATGAGAAGCTACCTTATGGATATCGATTTCAATAGGGTTACGTTGCAAGAGGTCTTCAATCTGTATTTCTTTCAGTTGGGTACGGTTCAAAGTCTGCCCACTCCATTCACTCAAAGGAGGCGCAGTCATTAATTTGATATTATGAGCCAAAAGACGGTCAGCCATATCTGATCTTTTCAGTTCCTCCATCTTGGCAGGCGAAATAATAATGGTATGCACATCACGATCGTTCAGTACATCAATCAGCGTCTCGTCATTGGGAAATACTTTCACTCCCATCATCACCTTATTTATCAGCTCCGGCTCATCGGCAATGAAACCACGCAGACGATAGTGATTACGCAAATTTACACGCAATGCTTTAGCAATATTGACTCCTGCCTCCTTAGCACCATAAATAAAGACATTGGCACTATGACTTCCATCGAAATTCAGCAGTTCATAAAACATCTTCACAACAATGCGCGAACAAGACATCATGGCAAAACTAATAATATATGCCATGAAGAATACGCTCACAGGTGCCAGGCGAACATCCATGTAGCTTGATAAAAGCACACTCGAAATCATCAGCAGCGCATAAGACACTGTTAATGAAACGAAGATGCGCATAATATCTATAAACGAAGAAAAGCGCAACACATTGGAATATGTGCGGAATATCCGAAAGAATACCAAGTTGACAATAACTGTACATACAATCGTTTTGTCAATGGTAGAGGATTCCAGGAAAATACTCCGGAAATCATATCGAAGTGCATAAGCCAACAGGCTGGATACAACGATTATCAATACATCGATCAACAGAATAGTCCAAATCGGCAATACCTTTGCTGAGAGGTATCGATGAAAAAATTTATGTTTCATTTCGTTTGACAGTTTTGTTTTAGGCGAGGCAAAGATACATTATTTTTTATCAAATATGGGAAGAAAAAGATAAAAATGTGTGATAA